>JAEEGL013150229.1_pt1 | contig 10963 bp, 6 predicted proteins | sample 9134231 | NCBI WGS metagenome assembly JAEEGL01 (sample SAMN16246548, study PRJNA631951) | gut metagenome | biome: gut microbiome; feature: rumen; material: fiber-attached | host: Bos | place: Iran: Karaj | collected 2018-10 | reverse complement strand
ATCACCACTTACAACTTTGATACTGTTTGCATCACCGCTGACTGAGGTTGAGGACTTGCTATCAGTTTTTGTATACTCAGGATCAAATTTAAAAGTCTGGTCAAACGGCTCGTTAAATTTCAGAATAACATCCATTCCGTCTATACTTACTTTTCCGGACCAGGCCCTTCCATCATCATTTAATGTGCCGTCTTCATTAAAATACTTTCCATAATCATCAGAAGCGCTCAGATTGGTAACCGCTCCCAACTCATCTCCGTTCCAACCTTCGTTAGGGCCTGTTGTTACCGACCCGCTTATATTGTTATACGACAGCCTTATACGGTTGACCTTATCTTCCTTAACCGTAAGCTCTCCGTTTTCCACCTCCGTTACTTCACCGCTGTCCGAAACCATATAGGTTTTATCCGGAGTGCTGATCACGCCGTAATGTCCGTTGACATCCTTTTTTACCGTATAATCCGTCCCGCCGATCGTGATCTTCCCGCCTTCTTCAAGCTTTCCGATCGTCTTGTGATCCTTTGTTACAGCTTTAGTGCCGGCATCTATCTTATACACCACATTATCAATGACGATATCATTGTAATGTCCGAGGGTATCCTTTTCGGCAACCTGCACCTTGCCATCAATCTCCACACCCTCGACCGGCCTGATATCTCCGACAGATGATGCAGAGTACTTCTTTGTAACATCCATTGTGGTCTTATCAATACCGTACACCACTCCGTCGATGATTATGTCCTTGTAATCACCGCCGCCGTCTTTTTCAAGGATATAATCCTTTCCGTCGATCGTGGCTATGTCAGCGTTAGTCACAGTACCGATATCTGTAGTTCTTTTATAAACCACACCGAGATCATTAACCTCATACCTGGTGCCGTTAACATCGAAATTCCGGGGAGTGTACTTTCCCGTTCCCGGATCTCTTGTCATGGGAGGTTCGGGATACATTGACCCGTCTATCTTTATCTGTCCGCTTTCCTCAAGTATTCCCATGGTATAGTTCGGATCATACTTACGCGTAACCTTTCCGGAAGCGTCAACATGATAATCCTTATCATTAACCTTAAAATCAGCGGCAGTTCCCGGAGTTAATTTCTGAAGTTGCCCGTCTATCACGATCGTGTCATAATTCTGTGCAGTCGCAACTGATGTGTTGCCATAGGATTCCCTGACTTTTCCGTCGTCAGACACAGTGTAATTCGTACCCTCAACCGTAAAATCATTATAACCGGAAGCGGTTTTTTCCGTGTAATATGTCTTTCCGTCTATATCGATCTGTCCGTAGTCCTTGAGTGTGCCGGCTGAGGTACCACCGTAATCAAGCGTAACCTCTCCCTCTGCATCAACCTTATAGTCATTGCTGCCGACCGTAATAGTTGTCGGAACATATTTTCCCAAAGAATCCTTGCCTACGGTCTGAGTCTGACCTTCAATATCAATAATGCCGACCTCCGTAACATTTCCGATACTTTTCCCAACCTTCAGACTGTTGATATTATCCAGAGAAACCTGAGTCTCCACATAGGTATTCTTCATAACATCCTTCGCATTGAAGGTGTCTGCGATACCCCTGTAATCTGCCTCTGTATTCTCGGTAAAGGTAAGCTTTTCACCGGTCCTGTAGCCCGTAAAAACTGTCCTGCCCGCAGTTGTGGTATTTCCGTTTAAGTATATCTGGCTCTTATAACCCTTAAGAGCTTCATATATCTTTTCCCTTTCAGAGGTTGTATTTGTACCGTTTGCGCCCTGATTGCAAAGGGCCCTCATGCTTGAAAGCATGTCCATGGTGGAGTCGATGGCTTTCTGAGTAACACTGACCCATGACTGCGCATCCGGAACATTTGCTCCGTAATACTGTGTAACCTGTGAAAGGTCGCTTCGAAGTCTCAGCGCCCTTATCGCTACTATGGGATCATCAGAAGGACGTGTTATCTTCTTTTCCGTAGCCATCTGTGTATTGAGTCTGTCCAGATATTCCTTATTCCCGTTAATGTTTATCAGGGAATTGTTCGACATCATTTTATTTGTGATTCTCATACTGTTGCCTCCTAAGATCCCTCGACTTCGCTCGGGATGACAAACATTGTTTCCGGGGCACTGTCGCACTCAGTGCACCAAAGCGTGCCCGAAAAATGTCCACTGGACATTTTTCCATTCCGAGGGCTTCAGCCCGAGGAATCTTTTTTCATAAACCACCTGACTCTATCGATTACGATCTTATACTCCCGTCTGGGTTATCAGCCTGTCATACATTTCCGTCATAACCTGTATCACCTTTGAATTCAGTTCAAAGGCATGCTGGAATTTCACCAGATCCAGCGCCTCCTCGTCCTCATCAACTCCGGACTTAGAAAGTCTCTGGTTTGTGAGTGAATTGGATATGTTTGTATAGTTCATCGTAAAGGTTCTTGCACTCTGGGCATTAAGAGCCACATCAGAGGTAAGGCAGGCTAAAAACTCCGAAGAAGAACAGCCCCTGAAGGTCATCTTTTCCTTATCTGTCCTGATGCTTGAAAGTGCCTTTACGAGGTCGTTTGAATCCGTATTCTGTGCCGATTCGACATTAAATGTCGTTGCAAAAGTGGATGCGTCATAAAATATGCCCCTGTTAAGCCTGAAATTCTTTGCCGTAAGGCTGTTATAAGCATAATATTCTCCGCCTGAAGAAGAAGGATCTGCTTCGGGATCAAGATTATGATACACACCGTCTATATCCTCAACCTGGAAGAAGGATATATCCTTCATGGAATTGCCGTTTAAGTCATAGCCCTGTTCCATGATGTTGTTGAAAGCATAGGCAAAACCTCTCACCCATTCGTTCATCTGGGACTGATAGTAGGGAATTCCCATATAATTTACGGATTGACCCACTCTTACGGTAAAATCCTTATTTACAGGATCGTGAAATCCGTTCTTGATATTTCCGTCCGCATCCAGATAGGAGATATCCTTAAAAGTAAAGGTGTCCGTATCCTTATCATATTCCCATCCGTTATAATAGTAGGTCATACCGCTGATGGTGATGGTACCGCTGTCATTTAAGGTAAGCTTGGAAAAACTGCCCTCGGGACCTGTAACCTTAAGCTCTGTTTTTGTCAGATCAGTCACATCCTCCGAAGCCTTTCCGTCGAAATATTCCTTATTGTTGCCGTCTATAAGCTCCATGAGTGCCTTTATCTCACCCGACTGGTTTTCCGCAAGCGGAGCAAATTTCGAGCCGGAGTTTTTCCAGTAAATATCATACAGACCGTCTATATCGGACTGATTGATCTTTTTCTCCCTGGATCTGCATACAAGTTCATTAAAATCATAGCCGTCAACCAGAGCGCAGCCGTTTGAAATATTTACTATAAATCTTTTTACTCCGGTGGGATTGTCGGGATCAGAATAGTTATAGATCTCCATCTCTTCGGTCTCGACATTTACATAGGTTGAAAGCTCGTCAACAAGAAGCGCTCTCTGATCCCTAAGTTCATTTGCCGTAACACCCTTGATCTCGATAACATTTATCTGTTCATTCAGGGATGCGATCTGGGAAGCGATGGAATTGACCTTATCAACAGCATCAAAAAGCTCGTTGTTCAGATTTTTCTGGACATTCTCCAGGGTCTGTGCCATCTCATTGAAATATTCGCAAAGACTCTGCGCTCTTCCTAAGAATGCTGTTCTGGTTGTGGTGGTTCCGGGATCATCTTCCAGAGCCGAGAGAGCATTAAAGAAATTTTCGGTATATATCGTATTAAAGCCGGGAACCGTACTCGTATCTATGAAGTAATTCTCTATCTCAAGTGTGTAGGTCTGCTTTTTGCTGTATTCACCGAGCAGAGTCTGGTTTTCCCAGTACTTAAGATCAATATAGCTGTCACGAAGCTGGTCTATTGACTTTGCAGCAACACCTGCACCGGCCATTCCGTAAGTGGTGTAGGTTCTTAAAGCTTCTGCCGCCGTAGTCTTAAGCTCCTGCTTCGAATAACCCTTTGTATTGATATTTGCTATGTTGTTTGCAGTGGTATTCTGAGCCACCTGTGAAGCGGTGAGTCCCGAATAACCGATCATTAATCCGAAGAATTGTGAAGGCATGTGATTTCCTCCCTGAATATTAACTCCTTTTGATCAGGTCAGCGAATTCAGCAGAGTATCCAGCATGGAGTTTACGGTATTGATATATCTGCTGCTTGCATTATATGCATTCTGATATCTGATCATATTGGTAAGTTCTTCATTATCCGACACACCGACTACCTGCTGCCTCTGGTTTTCTATGGACTCCACTGTGATAGCCTGATTATCGGATATATTTTTACTTGACTGGCCTCTTATTGCATTTTCCCCCACAAGATTTGTGTAGTACTCATAAAAGTTGAGTACTGTTTTTGTGTTTGGATTTAATGTATCAAAATCATTTTCAAAGAGATATACCAGCTCATCTGCCGCAGTCTGGTCAACCGATTTATCCTTCAATATGAAACCGTTGTTAAGCTTTGAAGGTGTCTGCTGTACATCGGTATTTATCATAAGGTTTTTGGTCGACCAGCCGTCTGTTCCGTCTTCCATAAGCCCTGTTCCTGCTGCAGGCTCGGTAATCATTTCAAAAAGCCTTATCATCTTTCCCGACTCGTCTTCTTTTTCAAGTATGTTATTCATTCCGGTAACTATGCCGTGGATCAGGTTATCGAACTCTGCCATAACATTTACAACAGAGGACCTTGCTGTTGTCTTGTTATATTTATCGGCTTCATTGTCATACTTTTCATAACCTTCCACTACCGGAGTCGATTTCTTTTCTTCATCCAGAAGCTCGCACTTTTTATCAAGATATGTGCCTCTTTTTTCTCCTCTTGAAAGAACCAGAGCCTTTAATGCTCCCACATCGGTATCAATATCGGAAGATATTTTTTCAGTCTTGCTGAACACATTCTGATTGCCGTATCTTTCCCATACCGGTGTGACGAATTTCGTTTCCTCATCCTCGATAAAGCCCATTTTGTTGACGTAGTCTTCGTTTATGAGGTCAACTCCCTCGAACTGTACCGTGACCACGCCGTGTATATCTTCATCGAATGAAATCCTTCCAAGACCCGAAAGCTTATCGAGGAACAGATCCCTTGCATCCCTTAAGTCGTTTGCTCTCTCTATTCCGCCGGCTTCTATGGCAGATATTTTCTGGTTAAGATCGTAAATCTTTTCAGCGTATGTATTTATATCATCGACGAGACCCTTTATCTGCTCGTTAAGATTGTCCTGATATGCCGAAAGCCCGTTATAAACGGCCTGGGCTCTTTCAAGGAAGGAGGTTGCTTTGCTGACTAAGAGTCCCTGGTTTGTGGCATCCGAAGGATTCTTCTGAAGCTCTTCTATTGATCTTTCAAGCTCCTGAAGAGACTCCTGAAAAGCCACGCCCTCCATTTCCCCGAACATGGTCTCCATCTCTGTTATGACTTCATAGTTGGTTTTGTAAAAATCGGACCTTCCGTTTTCAAGCCTGTAGGCTTTATCCAGGAAGTAGTCTCTGACGCTTCTCACATCAGAATAAGAAACACCCAGACCAACCTGCTGCGGGCTGACATAGGCTTCACCGACAGTATCATAATGACGGTTGCCCTGTGTCACCTGCTGCCTTGTATAGCCTAAGGTGTTGATATTTGACAGATTATGCGCAGTTGTATTCAGCGCATTCTGACTGGTAACAAGCCCCGAAGCTCCGGTATATAATCCACTTAATAACGACATAACGCATAACCTCTCTTACTACTGTTTTGCATCAAAGCCGCCTGCCGGACCTCCCATATAATCTCCTGCGATACCGGCTGATCTGTTATAATTGCCGGTCTCCGGAGCTTGTCTCATGGACTTGACCAGATTAAGATTGAAATTAACTATATCCAGTGACTGTTCGATGAGCATCTTGTTTTGATCGTTTATGGTTCTGAGCTCACCTACAGTGGCTTTGAGCCGGTCGTGGAGCCGGGCAAGTTCATCCCTCTCCTTCGGCCGTTTGTCTAACATATCTATAAGGTATGAAAGCTTCAAAGTCTTAACATCCCTGTTAATGACATCCGCGATATCCGCCATGGACTGCTCTCTTTCCTTGTCGAGGGCTGCCAAACGATCTACCACAATCTGTTCTTCATCCGTGATTTTTTGAAGTTTTTCAACATCCCCCTCTATGATTACAGGGGTTTTCCTTTTAGAAAGTTCAAGTAACGCGACATATTCTTTTTCTTCTTTATCAAGCACTCCGATAAGGACCTGCATCAGACTTGCCACTTACTTTTACCTCTTAAAATTACTGAGCGTACGCTTCGCTGTATTTCTGCATAAGCTTATCCGCAAAGCTCTCGCCGGACACATCATATGTACCCGCCTGTATACTTGACTTCAAAGCTGCCACTTTGTCTTCTCTCACGTCGGGAGAAGCTTTAACAGCCGATTTCGCCGTCTGGATATCCTTTCCTATACTCGAAATCTCAAACGCATCACGAACTGTTCCTGCCGGAGCAGCCTTAGAAGTCCTTCTGCTTTTGTTTGTGCCATAGATCTGCTGGATCTGTGAGTAAGCATCTACACGCATATCAGACTCCTCCTTTCCCTAAAAAACTTTACACCAGTCATGCATATGTATTCTGCATTCACTATATTTATCGGCCGTAATAAAAAATACTTTAGTCTTTTTTAAATTTTTTTTATATTCATGTCTTAAGATCTGTAAAATACGGCATTTATCAGAAATATCCCCGGTATTCTACTTTATGTAAACTATTCGGGAATAACTTCTCATAACAGTCTATAAAGTAATCATCCGTCATTCCCGCTATGAAATCCACAACCATATCATCGGGAGTGTTTTCAAGATAATCCTTTTTCAGCGTTTTGCTGTACTTTGTAACCTTCTGTATATATCGGATATGATGCCTGAAAAATAAAGTATCTTCATCAAGTGACTCCGCATCTGCAAGAAATCTTTCATACATCTCCTCAAACATCGGGGCAATGTCTTCGTTAAATGCCCTTTCTGTCTTTTCGTTTCCGTATATAAGCTCGTAGTTTTCCTTTTTTGCCCGGCTGAATTCTTCAAAATATTCCGGCTCCATGTTCAGGCTGTCTCTGCCGTAGCTGTTTTCGATGATATTTACGATCATATTGTTTATGATCTCCGCATTGGTGGTGCCTATGGTCTTCTGGCTGTACTCTGGCTCTTCGTCAAAGAGTCCGAGACGCAGGGCATCCTGCCTGTCCTTTCCTATATAAGCTATAATATCGCTGATACGGACGACACAACCCTCAAGTGTTGCCGGAACCAGCTTCTTTACGGCCTTCGGATCGAGGTAGCATTCCTCCTTTTTTTTATCAAAGGTATCAAAATCACTGTAGGGCTTCGGCCTGTATTCCTTCATCTCCATTTCACCGTTGTGACAGATGATCCCGTCTAAGGTCTGAAGGCTTAAGTTAAGTCCGCAAATGTCGTCGAGAAGCCTTGCGCTATGTATATTATGGTTAAATATCCTTCCCGTATGCTTATTATACAGATCCGAAAGCTCTCTTTCCCCGGCATGTCCGAAGGGGGTGTGGCCTATATCATGCCCCAGAGCCACAGCTTCTATCAGGTCCGTATTTAAATTAAGAAGACTTCCGATATTCCTCGCGATCCTTGAAACAAGCTGCACATGCAGAGCTCTTCTTGAGATATCGTCATTCTTAAAGAGTGAAAAGACCTGGGTCTTATCCGAATAGCGGTTATAAAAGGGCACATTCATGATCTTTTCCGTATCGCGCACAAAAGCGGGACGCCAGAGATTTGCCCTGTCATGATCCATATTCCTTCTTATGACATTTTCGTCTTTAAACGCATAAGGATTTTCGAGGTGTTTCTTTCTGTCACTTATTATCCTCTTTTGCATCTCCTCCGAAAGATTATTGTAATGCGTTTTATATCCCATACATCTTACCTTTCCGTGCTACCGAAAAAGTGCGACCACCCTGAAGATGTTCGCACCTTTCACGTAAGCGTGCGCAAGAGGATTCGAACCCCCGACCTTCTGGTCCGTAGCCAGACGCTCTATCCAGCTGAGCTATGCGCACATTTTTAAATTGCCTTTTATAAAATAATGTGTTTTTTTAATTTTGTCAAATGTGGTTTTGGTACATTGACACCCTTTAGTTATCCGACTCCGCTGCCACGCAGCATATTTACGGTATCACGGTATAAATTTATCATCCCCTCGTGTCCCTCTTCAACAACCGCAATATCTCCGTCCTTTGCCGCCTTTTCAAGCTTTTCGGCACGTTTGGAAAGTTCCGATGCACCGATCATCTTCGAAGTGCTCTTTAACGAATGAACAAGGATGCCGTAATCCTGCCAGTCCTTATCATTGTAATATTCCTCAATGGAAGGTATCTTTTCATCCGACTCAGCCACATACTCGGAAAGGATCTGAGTGTAAAACTCTTCATCCCCGTCACAATACCTTAATCCGGTATCATAATCGACCATATCCGCATTGATCTTATCCTTTAACGGTCTGTCATCCGATGTTTTAACTGTTTCCGTATTCTTTTTATTAAATTCAACCTTTATGGACGGCAGATATTCCAGGAGAATCTCCTCAAGCTCATGACTGTCTATGGGCTTTGAAAGATAATCATTAAAGCCTTCTGCTAAATATCTTTCCTTCGCTCCCGACACTGCATCGGCAGTAAGACAGATAAAAGGTGTGTTGGCATTCTGCCCCCTTACATCTCCCTTTATCCTGAACATCGCGTCGGTTCCGTCCATTTCCGGCATGCGCTGATCCATAAGGATGATATCATAAAGCGTATATCTTGCCAGTTCTATGGCCTCCGCCCCGCTTGTAGCGGTATCTATGTTGATCATCGTTTTCTTTAAGAGACCCTTTACCACAGTCAGATTCATGGGCGTATCATCAACAACGAGAATATAAGCGTTTGGAGCGTGGAAATGCTCCTTTTCCGCCTTCATTGAGCCGATATTCTTTTCAAATTTATCACGGAAATCTCCGATAGGTTCACGTGATACTATGGTCTGCGGAAGGGTCACTGTAAAAGTTGAACCGTGTCCGTAATCGGATTCGACACTTATCTTTCCCTGCATCATCTCAACCAGACTGCCGGTTATGGCAAGACCCAGTCCGGTTCCTTCAATGGTGCTGTTCTTTTCGATGTCCATCCTTTCGAACTTCTTAAACAGTCTTTCCCTGTCCTCCGGCTTTATCCCCATACCCGTATCCTTCACGGATATCACAAGCGATGTATAGGACTGATCATCCCTGTATTTTCTTTCCGACACGGAGAGGATGACGCTTCCCTTTTCGGTATATTTGACCGCATTGTTCAGAATATTCGTAATGATCTGCCGTACTCTGACCTCGTCACCCTTAAGGCCGTCCGGGATGGACTCATCAACCTCCACCTTATATTCCAGTCCCTTTGCCTTTGCCTTAAATGTGATCATGTTGCTGACATCGTTTAAAACAGAGCTGAGCTTATAGTTTTTGTTTACGATCTCAAGCTTTCCCGCCTCTATCTTTGAAAAATCAAGAATATCGTTTATGATCGAAAGCAGATTCTTTCCGGCACTGTCGATATTGCCGGAATAACTGCATATCTCGGAAAAAATATCCTTTATTTCCCCGCGGTTTGCCGGAAGCTCGTCCCTTGCCTGGAGACTGTCTCTTAAGATCATTTCGTTCATTCCAAGCACTGCGTTGATCGGTGTCCTGATCTCATGCGACATATTTGCCAGAAAATCACTCTTTGCGGAATTTGCCCTTTCCGCAAGAAATTTTTCGGCCTTAAGCTCCTCCTGCTCATAGCTTTTTCTTTCGGAATTAACGACAAGCATGATCATTACAGTAAATGATACGATGACAGAGGAAACTATAAACAATGTAACCGCGATTATACTGTAAGGATCAGAACCTTCCGCCCTTAAACCGGTTCTTAAAGTATCACGCATCCAAACTGCAAGAATATAACCGCCTATACAGCATATCGTGACAACCGCTATGAATAACGGCCGGAAGATCCTCATAAAACGGCTGGCAGGAATATCTCCGTGTTCCCCTGTTTTCTCACCGTATTCCTTTGAATAAGCAAGAGGGATCAGTATATAGCAGATACAGTAGAAGGTATAGCTGTAATTGTATGGATTAAGCCATTCCGAAGGCCAGCCATAGCAGGACGATGTCCATGCTATATATTCGCCGATCAGAAATATAAAGACGGTTCCGTCGATGTATGGAAATTTAACACCATTTTTGCGGTTTTTCAGATAGAAGATAATGGAATCGAGTGCGAGCACCATCGCTGCAGTCGTCCAGAAAACCTGCCAGATATTATTAAAAAATCCTCCAAACTGCAGATACAGTATCAACTGTGGGACATTTGTAAGCACAGGCAGAAACGCAAAGATCGAAAATTTATGCTTTTCGCGTTCACGCCTGAGATAGAGCAGCATGACAAAAAGCATGGCAAAAGCTATGTTCCATCCGAAATAGGCAAGAAGGGAAGAGACATCCGGATAATCGGTCATTACGAGCAGATAGACACCCCAATAATAATTGGAAAGCAGATTTCCCAGGAAAAAAATCACCGCAAACATCAGCGGTTTGCCGGAATATTCAAAATACCTGAAAAGGCACAGCATCAACCCGCCGAGATTCATCAATATAGACAATACATCGATAAGCTGTCCGTAATCCATATAATAACTTACTCCTTAATATCTGACAGCCGCATAAATACAGGATCTCAAAAACCTACGAGTATTATTATACACTATTACGGAGATATTTGTCTTATATTTTTTATTCACCCATGTCTTTTTCAAGAAACTCAGGTACAGTGCCGCCCGGAAGTATATAATCGATTGAAGGCGAATATACATTTGCATCATAGGGATCTGATGCAAAATAAACCTCCATGCGGTAGCCATCATCGTTTT
>JAEEGL012468125.1_pt1 | contig 10963 bp, 7 predicted proteins | sample 9134231 | NCBI WGS metagenome assembly JAEEGL01 (sample SAMN16246548, study PRJNA631951) | gut metagenome | biome: gut microbiome; feature: rumen; material: fiber-attached | host: Bos | place: Iran: Karaj | collected 2018-10 | reverse complement strand
TATGAGATCACTTTCTATTTTGCAAACGGCAAAACGAAAACATATGATTATACCGTTTATCCGGCCACAAAGTGTGATAGTCCGTTTGAGGATTTTTTCGCGCTGTTCCCGGAGGAAGAACGAAGGTGATCTGATTGAACGGCGACAGCGATTCGAAATGCGAACAGTGCAGACATTACGAGTACGACGAATACTACGAGACGTACAGCTGCGACGCACAGCTTGACGAAGACGAGATGGAGAAATTCATAACCGACACATATAAAGACTGCCCCTACTACGACCCGGACGATGATTATAAGATCGTCCGGAAACAGATGTGATAAAACCGGGGAGAACGCGGAAATGAACGGATACGACATAGAAAAAAAATACAACGTAAGCATTGACACCGGTAAAACGACCGGAAAGATCAGGCCGCTCCACGGCGTTAACAATGCCCCTTACTACTACGGAAGCGCTGGAAAGCTCCATTATCTGAAGGAAGCGCACATACCGTACTCGCGGCTTCACGACACGTGCGGACCGTACGGCGGAAACAGATACGTAGATATTGCCAACATATTCCCGGACTTTGATGCGGACGAGACCGACGGCTCAAATTACGACTTTATCGCGACGGATCACCTGCTCACGAACCTTTGCGAAAACGGCGCCGAACCGTTCTACAGGTTTGGCCCAACCATCGAAAACGACCCGTTCGGTATCGGATACAGGATCTTTCCGCCGAAAGATCCCGCCAAGTGGGCAAGGATCTGCGAGCATATCATCCGCCATTACAACTACGGCTGGAATAACGGATATCACCTGAACATCCAATACTGGGAGATATGGAACGAGCCGGACAACGAGCCGGTGATCAGCGAGAATCCGATGTGGCGCGGGACAATGGAGGAGTTTTTCGAATTGTACCGTGTGACTGCCAATCATCTGAAGCGTTGCTTCCCTGAGCTTAAGATCGGCGGTTACGGCAGCTGCGGCTTTTATTCGGTCGTGCAGTTAGAAGCATCTCCGGATGCACACATTTCACCGCGAACCGCATATTTTACGGAATTTTTCCTGAAATTTCTCGAATACATTTCAGATCCTGCAACGTCCGCACCGCTTGACTTCTTCTCGTGGCATTCGTACGCAGACGAGAACTCCTGCGTCAGATTCGCCGAATTCGCAAAAGAAACTCTTGACCGGTTCGGGTATACCGATACGGAGAACATTTTTGACGAATGGAACGTAGGGCCGTACCTTAGAGGAACACTTCAGGATGCGTCGAATATCGCTTCGATGATCATAACGATGGATGATTCTCCTGTCGATAAGATGATGTATTATGACGCGCAGTACATCCATTCATACAGCGGCATGTTCTCTTCGGACACGCACGAACCGCTCAAGGCATATTATGCGTTCAAGGCGTTCGGACAATTATACGCCGACGGAGATAAAGTCAGCGTTAAAGTTGACGCCTATGATCCCTCCGGTTTAAAGGTCATCTCGAGCGGATCGCACGCGATGATCGTAAACAGGCTCAGCGAACCGGTATATATAAGCATCGACGTAAGAGGCAGTCAGGCCGATAGACTGCTTATTCTCGACGAAAGGCATGATCTGGATGAAATAAACTGGGACAGGAGTCATTTCCCCCTGTCCCCGTTCGGAATAGCTCTTGTTTCACTCAAATAAGCTTTAGTCAGCCCATGTCATTTGATCGTGATCACAGCTCCGGAAACGTACTCCGAAGTAGTACCGTTGCCCGCCTGACCGTACGCGTTGCTTCCGGTGACCTTTATCGATCCGTCTGTGAGCATATACGCTATGAAATCGTATCCGGCGGCAACGTCCGTTATGCCCGAACCTGCCACTCTTGCAGGAGTACCTGACGTCACGGTGCTTCCCAGAGCATTGCCCGTATTAAGCCCGTACACGTACATCGCGCCTGATTCAGTCATAATTACCATATTTCCGAAATGTATAGCGGCTTTTTCTACGCCTGTTATGGCAAGAGACGCTGCTCCGGCGGTTCCGGTTCCCTGGCCAAATCCCTGTATCGAGCGCCATCCGGCGTAATACAGTTTTCCGCTTTCGGTGACCATAACGAGTTCATGCTCGCCGCTCGCGATGTAGCTCACACCGGTGAGCAATTTATACGGCTCATCGATGTTGTCAACGCTGTTTCTGAATTTGTTCCAGCGTCCGTCACCCATCACGTAGCAGTCGCCGTTATTGTCGACCCACGCGCTGTTTCTGCGGCCTGCGGAGATCATTGACGCACTGGAAGCGATCTTAATAAACGAACTGACCGTTCCGCCTTCGTTCGTCTTACCGAGCTGGCCGTACGAGTTATTGCCGATGCCCCAGACGTTTCCGTCCTTGTCGAGCACGAGCATGTGGTCGAAACCGACGCTTATCGATACCGGATACCCGTCAAAGTCGACAAGCTTCCAGGACGTTGACGCACCGATCGGCGATACAGATCCGGCTCCGATGGTGTAGATATCTCCGTCCAGCGTCAATATCGCCGCCATTATATTATTGTTTCCGTTTTCGACGTCGTTGCTGTGGCAGACCTCTATCTGGGCAACGTTTTCTCTTACAAGTACCGGTGTGGTGACAACTTCTTTATCCGTTCCTGCTCCGAGCACGTTGTTGCTGTTGCTGCCCCACGCATAGAGCTTACCCTCAGGCGACAGGTAGAACATCTGCAGACCGCCGGCAACGATACCGGAATGGACCGTTATTCCTTCTCCTCCGGCCTGTTTTTTAGTCTCGAACGAGATCTCACCCGCGATCGTCGTCGTGAACGTCACGCTGCTTTCGTTATATTTAGTCACCTTTCCGTTAGCGTCGGTGAACACGATCGAGATCAGATCGAAGCCCTGTTTCGGAGTCGCTTCAACTTTAACGGTAGCGCTCTTGTCAAACTTCTTAACGAACGAATTCGTAACCTTCTGACCGTCGATCTTCACGTCAAGCCTTACGTCGGAGAACGATACTGTAATATAGTTTCCGCTTATGCTCTTCAGGTAGCTTTCCGTTATTCCGAAATATGAGCACAGGTACTGCACCGCATATCTGTAACGGTTATTCACGAATTTACGCATATTGCTTACTGAAGTGTTGTACGTAGACGCGCTCGCGCCCCAGCGCTGAGTCTGCAGCGAAAGGATCGGAGCCCTTTGCGCGACGATCTTGTCAAGTTCGGCTTCCATCTCGGCAGGAACGTATATCTCGTTTAGGACCTGATAAAATCTTGCGAGGAATTGTTTCTTAAACGAACCGTTCTTGATCAGAGCATGCATTATATTTCCGACGACGCAGCTCGTAACGTCGATCCAGCCGAAGAAGTTGGAATTCTCCGTGGTATTGTTTGCGTCTGTGAAGAACGATATGCCCATATCCATATCTAGCAGCGTGAAACGCCATTTATTGTCAAATCCGGACGGGTCGTCCGCCGCGCGGTTCCTCCAGACTTTAATATTATTCTCTGGCCAGTCTCTTGCACTGAAATATAATCTGGAAACGTACATATCCATAAACGAATATATATCCATTTTAGAAATGACGTAATTGTAGTTATTCGCCACAGCCATGCTGTTTGATTTGATGAAAGTGACCAGCTGATTGAAGTCGTCAGCGTCGTTGTCAAGGCCCGAGCTGACAATGAACGGGGCGTTCTGGTTCGTATGTACCTGCGAATAGTCGCTCTCGATGAGGGCAACGTTGTCCTTATCGATCCCGTAATGTGATTCTACGTAGTCTCCGCTGTAGCGCTCCCTGGCGTTGTAGATCCCCCAGAAATCGCCGTTGACGAACAGCAGCACCGGTGCGTATGCCATCGTGTCGATATTCAGCGTCCTTGATACTCTCTGCATATATGCGTCGCGGATGTATGAAACGCCACAGTCATTACCCGAATTTCGCAGCAGCAGGCGTGAGAATTCGGTGATGTTCTGGCCCTTGGAATTCACCGCGTAACCGTCGAACAGATCGTAGTGCAATTTAGATTCGGTACCGTCCTCAATATTTTGCGTTCCCTTATAAAATACTTTCATCGACCGCATTCCGGTGCCGGAAGAGCCGTGGCCGCTGATGGAAAGCTCAACGTTTGAATAACCTCTGCGGTCTCCGGAAGAATCGAATACTTCCATAAATCCGGCTCCGCGCGTGTTGGGGTCGTTGCTGCTCGCGTTGAAATTGTGATAAAAGCCGGGGTCGCCGAACATTTCGTTCGTATTCAGAGATATCGACATCACCGTCACGCCGTACTGTGCCATTTTGGACGAAATGAAGTACGTATTCGTGTAAACGCCTGTGTATTCGCTGCCGTTGTACGCGCACGCTTTAACGACTGTGCCGCCGACCATTCTGGCCGATGAAGTAGCTATATTGCGCACGTATTTGAGTCCGGTAGTATACGTGCTTCCGAACGCTTTTGAAGACGTGTCGCTAAGAGTGATATTCGTAGTGAATTTCTTTTTATTTACAGACGTTCTCGGGTCAGATCCGTCCAGCGTGTAATATATCGTGCTGTACCCTTCCGGTGCGGTAAGTTTCAGCGACAGTGCGGAACCGTAGAATCCGGCGGGATAAGAGAAGCCGATCTCCGCAAGTTTAGAACCGATGATCTTAGCTTTCGTGCCGTTCATCGTAACCGGCGCGATCTGATCAAGTTTAGAGCTCGTCGCTTTTGTAAGGTTCTGGGTGAAATAACCGCTGTCCTGTTTCATTGCCGTCCTTACGGCTATCTTGTTTTTGGAATAGTCGTCAACGTATCCGGTGTCAAAGTAATACGTGTCGGTGGCAACGAAATATGATATTTTCCCGGGGAGTTCCGCGACCTGTGTTCCTTTGCTGAATGATTTTCCGGATTTTGCAAGTATGAGGCGCACTTCTTTATTATCTATTGTAATATTCCATTCCGCGTCGTAGTTTTCGATCCTCAGTACTTCTCCGGCCGTGTTGAATTTTACGGAACTCTTTGAGCATGACGCTCCTCTGATAAGAAAACTCTTACCGGCTCCGAGTATGACGGACGGAAGAGCGAATGATGTATATTCTGTCGTATCTCCTGTTTTGTAGTAAAGCGAAAGGCCGCCCAGATCCAGCGCCTTGCTGCCTGTATTAGTGAGTTCGATAAAGCCGTGCTCGCATGCTCCGGTAGTGCTTCCGCCGTGACCGTAAACTTTAGAAATAACAAGCGTATCGTAATCTGTCGAAATATCTTCAGGCTTTATCGTAGGCGTAGGCGTGGGAGCCTTGGTAGGTGTAGGCGTGGGAGCTTTGGTAGGCGTAGGGGCTTTGGTGGGCGTAGGCGTTGGCGCCTTGGTGGGCGTAGGTGTAGGAGCTTTTGTAGGAGTTGGCGTGGGTGCCTTTGTAGGTGTCGCCGTCGGAGCTTTTGTGGGAGTGGCGGTAGGCGTCGCAGTAGGCGCTTTAGTAGGTGTCACGGTAGGCTGCGCAATTTCTGTCGCGGTCGCCGTAGGCGGCTGGGATGCGGGGTCAACGGTTTCAGCAGGTACACCGGACGGTGTGGCGGGCGTTTCTGTCTCAGGAACGATCGTTTCTTTTCCGTCAGGAGTTATATCCGGCGTTTCGTCGGGCGATCCGCTCCCGGAAGGCTCGTCAGTCGTGATGGCAATGATTTCGTCGGTTGCGGGAGATCCGGTCTTCTCTCCCTGCCCGTTATTATCTCTAGCGCAGCTTGTAAGCAGCATTGCCGCCATAAGCAGCAGTGCAAGCAGCCTGATCGCATTTCTTTTTCCGTTTAATAACATGTGATTCCTCCGTCGGGTTTCATAAATACGTGGATCCACGCATTTGTCCGGCATATGCCTTTTTAGAAGGCAAACGAACTCCAATTGTTAATTATATCACATTTTGTAAATTCGTTAAACAGAAAAAATAGAGAAAAAGCACTACTATTTGGATTATTTGCATATCGAGTGGTCTGATGCTCCTATGCTGTTGCGGAAGCTTCCTCCGGCCATCTGAGCTCAACGTAGAACGTGATAGCTGTTTTTAGTTTGTCGTTTATATATACCTCGCTGAACCACGGAGAGCATACGACGTCCGCACCGACCGAAACGAGATTGTTTCGCGATATCGCGATCGCCTTCACCGTCTGGTTGATCGCAGCCGCACCCACGGCACGCAATTGCATTTTCCCCTCTCTTCTCATATATCTGACGATTATATTCGCCAGATCGCCCGGTACCGCATCAGCCTTAACTCTGATAACATTCATTTTTACTGCCTCCTGAAGAACACGATTATTGACGCCGGATGAACCTCTGCTCATTGCCGCGTATCGCCGGCGGACCGAATGCCGCCCGGCAGGAAAAATGATACAACGCTGCCACCGCAAAGAGCAAATATTTCCGAAAAAAGCCCTGCCGTTTTCGGATAATAATAATGTGATGTCATCAGCCGCATTTCCCGGCGAAAAACACATTAAAAAGTACGTTTTTATCCGATTTTTAAGCAGCACGCATTCCGGTCTCTTAAAATATTTCCGAAAAGCGTTTTTTTCTTCAATTTCGCAGACCGGTAAATCATAAAAAAACCGGGCAGGAGAGCACCTGCCCGGAATTTAAAATATAACGACTTGATTTACATACCGTCCGGCTCATCCCCGGACAGATCCGTACTATTTTGCGTAGTCCACTGTACGCGTCTCGCGTATCATCGTCACCTTGATCTGTCCCGGATAAGTCATCTCATCCTCGATCTTCTTAACGATCTCTCTCGCCTGAAGCACCATACCGTCGTCGGAAATGCTGCTCGGCTTCACCATTATGCGGATCTCGCGGCCCGCCTGGATAGCGTACGTCTTTTCAACGCCGTCAAACGAATTTGCGATAGCCTCAAGTTTCTCAAGACGCTTGATGTAGTTCTCCAGAGTTTCTCTTCTCGCGCCCGGTCTCGCAGCCGAAATAGAATCCGCAGCCTGCACGAGCACTGAGATCGGTCCGTCCGGATCCACGTCTCCGTGATGAGACATTATCGCGTTGATGACCTGGGGACCCTCTTTATACTTTCTGGCGATCTCCGCGCCGATCTCGACGTGAGAGCCTTCCATTTCGAAATCGACCGCTTTACCGATATCGTGAAGCAGTCCGGCACGTTTCGCCATCGCGACGTCCAGTCCAAGCTCGGCGGCCATAATACCGCACAGCCTAGAGACCTCTATCGAGTGGATGAGCACGCTCTGACCGTAGCTCGTCCTGTATTTCAGGCGGCCGATCAGTTTAACAAGCTCGGCATGAAGCCCGTAAACGCCCGTCTCGTAAGTGGCATTCTCGCCCTCCTGACGGATGACCTGATCCACTTCCTTTTTTGCTTTCTCGACCATTTCCTCGATCCTCGCCGGATGGATACGGCCGTCCTGGATCAGTTTTTCGAGCGCGATGCGGGCGACTTCCCTTCTTACGGGATCGTACCCGGACAATACCACCGACTCCGGTGTGTCGTCGATGATGAGGTCAACGCCGGTGAGCGTTTCGAGAGCGCGTATATTACGTCCCTCGCGGCCGATGATGCGGCCCTTCATATCATCGTTCGGTATCTGGACAACAGAAATAGTAGCTTCCGAAACATAATCCGCCGCGCATCTCTGGATAGCGGTCGACAATATATCTCTGGCCCGCTCAACGGACTCATTTTTAAGCTTCATCTCGTACTCTTTAATAAGAGTAACTTTTTCTTTTTCCAGTTCGTTTTCTATATTTGAAAGAAGCAGCGCTTTCGCTTCGTCCCGGCTCATCCCGGCGACCCGCTCAAGTTCTTCGATCTGCTTCTGCAGTGTTTCCTTAACTGCCTGTTCGGACCTCGCCAGCTCCCCTGCTTTTTCATTAAGCTGGAGCTCCCTCTGGTCCTGTATCTCAAGTTTCTTATCCAGAGTCTCTTCCTTCTGGATCAGCCTGCGCTCATTGCGCTGGATCTCATTGCGTCTTTCTTTGATTTCTCTTTCAAGGTCGATACGGCTCTTATGAATCTCTTCTTTAGCTGCCAGCAGGTATTCCCGCTTTTTGTTTTCGCCCTCCTTAGCTGCTTCGGATACTATCCGTTTCGCCTCGGTATCGGCATCCCCGATGATTTTATCGGATTCTGCTTTCGTAGTAACGCAACCCTGCTCATATGCCTTTTCCCACGTTTTTTTGCGGATGATGATACAAACTATGGCCGCGATAATAATCAAAGGAAGCGCTGTTATAAGAACTATAAGGTAATCTTGCATAACAAACACCTCGCGTATTTAGTTGTCAAAGTACTATCCAAATCTATCTGAGCATATAACATGCACCGGTAAAAATGCATAAACTTATACTCATCCATAATAACACAATAACATTATTGGTGTCAACGAAAAATTTGTGGTTGACAACTCGTTTTAGTTGTAGTATTATACGCACCGTGCCCGAAAAAGGACACGACCCATTAGCTCAGTAGGTAGAGCACCTGGCTTTTAATCAGGGTGTCCGGAGTTCGAGCCTCCGATGGGTCATATAAGGATCGCGCCGGTCATACCGGCGCGTTTTTTATTTCGCTCCCCGTTTGAACGGAGACAGGAAAAGAGTCCAAAAAACAGCGTGACATTTAACGCAAAATAGGGTAACATATATACGCAAAAGGAGATGATCCAGATGAGAAAAACCGCACTGTTATTGACCCCCGTACTGCTTCTGGTATTCATATGCCTGTTCGGCGCGTGCACTATGAACAGCGGAAATGATCCGGAAACTACCGAAGACGCCGGAATTGCCACCCGCAGCGGAGATCCGTCTGAGCCCGCTACCGAAGCGCCGAAACCGACAGAACTACCGTGGCAGACCGACGAACAGGGCAGACGACTCGCAGGGACCGATTCAAAACTGACGCGCGACGGGACGCCTAAAAAATATTTTACGATCAGCTTCGACGACGGCATCACACAGGATAAGAGGATCATTGAAATTTATAATAAATATAATTTCAGGGGAACGTTCTTCATAAACACCGGCCTGTTCGGGGCGAACTGGACGTGGGTCGGCGAGACGCTCGGAATGCCTTCCCTCTCCCACAAACGCTGGACCAGGAGCGAAATTCTCACCGGTATCTACGAAGGCCAGGACGTTGCTTCGCATACCCTTAATCATCCGTCACTGAAGAATTATTCAAAAGATCAGGTAATAAACGAAGTTAATAAGGATATCGAAAACATTTTCGATATAACCGGTATCCGGCCCGTAGGTATGGCATGGCCCGGAGGCGATCCGGAATATAATCTCTCGACGATGGAGATCGTGCGTGACTATTCATACGCGAAATTCGCCCGCGCGACGACGGCCACAGGCGGCTACAAGCTGCCGAAATGCTGGCTCAAATGGCAGCCCACGTGCTCGATCACGGACGGAGCGGTGCTTAAACTGGCGCAGAGATACGTAGAAAAAGATTATGATTATGATACGGTATTCTACGTCTGGGGCCACGGATACGAACTGGATTACTACGACATATGGGACAGACTTGACGAACTCATCAAAACGATGACCGAAGCAGATGACGTCATCTGCGTGACGAATTCCGAGTTTTACTGGCTGTTCAAAGACGAGATACCGCCTATCAGCGATAATATCAAAAAATGACGATACGGAGGAAGCCTGAAGAGAAATGACCGATCACATAAGTGCGCGAAAAGCACGCAAGGGAAAAATACCGGGGGCGATAGTAAGCACGATGCTTGCAGCCATTATGTTGTTCACGTTCGTGGCATGCCAGAAGAGGCAGATCGCGCCGGTAGAACCGGGAATAAACGGAACGATAACGGCGGCCAACGACATTGTCCACGCTTTCTGTTACAATTATACGCCGGGAGCCTCCGAAGAACTCAGAGACTATTCCGACATGTACTATCCCAAAGGGCTTGACATCAAGTGGGAATATGCATTTCCGTCAGATAAAGGCGGCGGCGAGGGGGAAAACGCTCTGCCGCTCTACTCTCTTGTATATTTTTCCGAGAATAAAGATATGTCCGACGCCGAAACGTATCTGACAGTGGGAAACTCCGTGCATATTGACGACACGGACGTTAATAAAGACTACTACTGGCAGGTAAAAGCCGTATTCAGCGACAGTGCGGTATTGTCCGGCATATTCAAACTACATACGGCTCACGATTTCAGGACATACGGGGTGCCGGGCATTTCAAACACAAGAGACCTGGGCGGATACAGCGCACAAGGCGGGAAAAAGGTACGTCAGGGAATGATATTACGCGGAGCTAACGTTGACTCCGCGGCCGCACAGGCGAAGCATATCATGCTTGACCTGCTCGGCATACGTACCGATCTCGACCTCAGGGCGCCCGGCGAAGGCAAGGCAGGCGGAGACTATTCTCCTCTCGGAAAAGACGTTAATTACATAAACATCAGCGCGCCTCTCTACGGAGGGCTTAAAGATGAGGATAAACAGGAAGCGTTCGCACAGGAGATCCGCGTGTTCACGGACGAGGCCAACTACCCCGTGTATTTCCACTGCGCCATCGGCAGAGACCGCACCGGAACGCTCGCGATCGTGCTGCTCGGGCTCTTCGGCGTGCCGGAAAAACTGATCGAGCGCGACTACGAGATGTCGTTCCTCTCCTATTCAGGCAGCGCGGATAAAACTCCGGTAGAGACCATGCTCGGAAATTTCGACTATACTGTCAATTATTTAAAGACGTTCGGCGGGAAAACGTTTAAGGACAACGTCGAGAACTACCTTAAATCGATCGGTATCACCGCTGAAGAGATCGAAAAGATCCGCGGGATAATGCTGGAATGAGGTGACGGACAATGAAGACCGGGATCACACGTAAAATAAATAACAGATCGTTCAGGATCACAGCTGCTTTCATTTGCGCCGTCTTCTGCGCCGCATCGTTAATCTCCGCCTCCGCTGCAGACAGCGGATCCACATATTTCACCCCTGAGCAACCTGAATTTTCACTGAT
>JAEEGL012178055.1_pt1 | contig 10963 bp, 12 predicted proteins | sample 9134231 | NCBI WGS metagenome assembly JAEEGL01 (sample SAMN16246548, study PRJNA631951) | gut metagenome | biome: gut microbiome; feature: rumen; material: fiber-attached | host: Bos | place: Iran: Karaj | collected 2018-10 | reverse complement strand
GCGAGCTTGCGGCCCATTTCTGTAATTTCAAAGAATGTATGTGGTGTACGGCGGATTTCTTTAAGAAGTTCCTTTCCAGAAAGCCATGAAAAGGCCTGATTTGCATGACCCTCTTTATATTCCAGTTCCTTCTGAAGTTTTTCTGATGTAAGTTCATCCTGTCCTGAATACTTTAACAAAACCTTAATTTCAAGCGGATGAAGATTTTTAATGATGTTTTTAACGTCCATTTTTGTTTTCCCAAATGCACAATGTGGTTTCGACAAGCTCAACCACCGGCAAGAAAAAAATAAGCCGACAGTTTACACCGTCGGCCTTATAATACCATATTTCAAATAAATACTAAATAGGTTAGCGAGACAATTTTACGTGAGAAGAATATATGGTTTTGCGCTGTTTACGTTCATCTTTAAAAGACTTTATCTTATCTTTTTCAAGATATCTGTAATTGTAATATTTTTCTTTTTTGATAAAGTCCTGAAGAACAGCCATTACAGTATTCATTGCTTCTCCTTCGTCAAAAGTAACAAAAAGAGTTTCATAATAAATACGAAGTTCATCATGCATTGGCTGATATTCAATCTTTACAGATGCATTTTTATCTGTACAATGCTGATCTTCTGGAACAATAATCTGTGTTGTAAGCTTTTCTCTTTCGAATCTGTCTCTTTCAAATGGATCTTCCGGATTATCACCAATAGTTTCTGCAAATACTGCACCCATAAGAACTGCAAAAACTGTTAATAAAGCAAGTATTTTCTTCATAATAAATAATCTCCTGTGAATCATAGTATCTAGTATACGCTATACTCTATTATTCTACCGCATTCTAAGAAAAAATCAAGATTTATTACATAACGGCCGGAATCTATTCCCAAAGTAGGAAAATGCCGTATCAAAACAGAGCCTGTAATTTCTTTGGGCTTGTTTTTTATTATCTGACGGTAATAGCTGCGGATTGCATCTTTTAAGGATTCGCGGGCGGCCTCTTCTATTCCGTCAAAGCCTTTTTCTACCGGGGCATAGCCGGTTCCCCCTATTACAGGATTTTTTATTGAGCTCCAGAGGTTATAGGTTTGAACCTGGGAATCTGTACGCCTGTATTCAACCCAGCAGTTTAAATTATTATCCGAAATCCAGGGTGAAGAATATTTTATGCCGTCTTTTATTACCTCGGCAGGAACAATTTCTGTTACTTCCAGATACTCTTCTACCCCACGGGCTTTATCTGAAGGTACGTAAACAAAATTCCAGCCATAAACCATTCCATCAATAATAAAAGGAGCAATACTGCGCATGCGTTTTACAGGAAAATCGAACTGCCCGGAGTCTGTATCTGCTGCTTCGGGAAGCTCCGGATAGGCATCCAGCTCTGCCCAAAGGGGCAGCCTTATATTTCTGATAACTGAAGGAGTCTGAGCAAAAAACATCGCGGCAAAAATCAGGCTTAATGCCATAAATGCGAAAAGTTTTTTGTTTTTCTTTACCTTTTGTAAGATTGTTTCCATATTTTTACAGGATGAATCCCCATTCTAATTACAAAATACAACCAGGCTGCCAGAAATCCGAATAAGTGTGTCATATGAGCAACATTTGAACCGCTGTCAAAAAACTGGCTTGCAATTTCTATAAGTGCATACAGCAGAACCAGGACCGGCGCCGGCAGAGGAATAATTCCCCATATAAATATTATCGACCGCGGAAAGAAAACAGCGTAGGCAAAAAGTACAGAATAAACGGCTCCACTGGCACCCAGCAGAAAAACCTTTTCCTGCCCCGTAAAACGGTAAACCAGAAAGGAGAAAAAGCCGCTTAAGGCCCCACATACTATATAGAACAATAAAAACTCCCTTGAGCCAATTGCCTTTTCCAGATTAAGACCAAAAATCAGCAGGGCAAGCATATTGAACAGTACATGCCTGAAATTCTGATGCACAAACATATAAGTAATGAACTGCCAGTACATGTGGCCTTTTTCTACCAGAGTCGGATTCATTGCTCCATATAAATGAACATAGAAGTTAATATTTTCATATAAATAGCATAAGGCGAAAATTGCAAAATTTATAAGAATGATGGTAAGGGCGCGCCTTCTGTAAATATAGGGAAAAGGACGTCTGAGAAAGATTCTATTTTCTGGCATTTTTTGGCTCGAAGTAGGTTACGCGGTTACGTCCATTGTTTTTAGACATGTAAAGTCCCTGATCTGCCTGATTTACAAATTCATTTGGAGAGCTTACAAGGTTTGTTTCTGCATCAAAAACTGAAACACCGCCCGAAATTGTTACATGAAGGTGCTGGCCGTTATAAACAAAGTCGTGTTCGTTTATTGTAGAGCGAATTCTTTCTGCTACAACCATGGCCTCGTCTTTTCCGGCATCCATAAGAAGAGCTGTGAACTCTTCTCCACCATAACGGCTGGCAACGTCTGAATCGCGAAGATTTTTGTGGATAAGATCTGCAACACTGATAAGTACAAAGTCTCCACATTCATGACCATAAGTGTCGTTGAACTTTTTGAAAAAGTCTATATCAAACATAAGCACAGCGATATTCTGTTTATTTAAGAAGGCCGCATCAATTGCTTCTGTAAGGATATTAAAGAAATAATATTTTAGTTTAAGGTGGGTCATCATATCTGTTGATGACATTTCGAGAAGAGCCGCATTGTTGATTGCCACAGACGCAAGACTTGCAATAGACATAATCTGATTCTGTTCATATTCTGAATAGCTTGAATCATCTTCAATTGCTATGCGCTCCTGCAGAATCAGCATACCATTAAGGTGATTTTTCTGAATGAGGGGAACAATAAGCGTTGGGTTCAGTTCTGCAAGAATATCGAGATGAGGACAATCTGCTGCTTCGGCCTTAATTTCTTCAAAGGTTAATGGCTTGCGTGCATTCAATAAAATAGAAGCAATTGGTGTAGTTACCGGAATTGTTGTTTTTTCTTCGCTGAAGAAATCTTTTGAAGTTTCGAGTACGAAGTTTTCGTTGGTAAGAAGGTCGCGTACAAAGATTTCTGCACCAAGCACATGCATCTGTGCCATTGAAATATATACAATAGATTCAAGAAGGTTGCTGAAATCAAGATTCTGGCAGAAGGACTTTGCAATATCAAGAAGCTGTTCCAAATCATATATCTTCTTTTCATATTGCATTGTCTGAGCAAGAATTTCTGTCTGAGACTCTTTTTCTGCCTGTGCCTGTTTTGCAACCTTTCTTTTACTCATGTTTCATATCACCGGTATTATTAATAATAACATAGTTTTTCATAATTTCAAAAAATATATTCCAATTTGAGTAATTTGCTTCCAAGAAATTTGTGTTATCACGGTTTCGCGAAGACATCATAAGTACTTTAAGGTTAGAAACAAGTTCGCCGGAAGGTTTCTTTGCATCTGCAAGAAGCTCTCCCAGCTGGCGGTAAAGTGAAACAAGATTTGTACAGATTCCCTGCATTACTTTATTGGCGTCATCATTAATTGAATTAACCATTTTTTCCAGACGTTTGAAAAAGTCTTTGTCTTTTTTACAGTCTTTTATGTAGCTTTCCAGAACGGCTATGCTGTTCCGCTGGTCTGTACCAAAGGAACTCTCAAAATCATAAACTTCTTTATCTGCATTGATAGCCGAAAATACAACGGCAGAAAAGTTTGACTTATAGGCAGGACTGTTGAAAAATCCTTCTATTACAATGTCATTAAGCAGAGCCTTTGTTTTTTCCGGAAGATATGTATGAAGGAAGGTTTTAAGAATCTTCATTGGCAGAATCCACTTGAAAGACATGGAAACTTCGTCCTGCAGCTGCTTATTATAGGCCTGATTATAGGAACCAACTTCTTCGAGCGGGGTTTCAGGAAAGAGGGCCGCAAGTTCTTCAGAAATTGTTTCGTCCTGAATTTCTGTTTTTATGCGCTGCTCATCTGAATCAAAACGAGCCTGCATCATATTTGCAAAATCCTGACGTGGAGAACCTGTAAACTGAGCAAAGCCCGGTTCATAAGCCATATCCTGACGGCACATTCTTATAAGAATCTTAAGCTTTGCCGGTGTAAGAACGCGGGTCATTACATAATTGATTTTCTTAAGATTTCCAAGATAGGCTTTTTCGTCCTGTTCGGTAAGCTCTCCGCCTTTTTTTAATTTAGCAAGAGCAAGAACTGCATCTGCTGTAGAAGTTGTAATTTTTAAGCCCTGGGTCTGATAGTAGAGATCTTCAAGCAGGTTCTGGGCTGTTGTTGCAGGAATTTCTTTATAGCTTGGTTTATAGTTCAGGTCTGCCGGAATAAAGTTTGAATCAAAGGCCTGAAGGAAAGGCGTATAATTATAACGACAGAATTCTACAAGCTGGCGCAGCATAAGAATATCGCTGTCCATCTTTTTAAAACCTTCGGTATTAAGGTCTTTTATGATTCTTTCGAATTCTTTTCGCTGGTGAATGTATTCGCGGTCATCATTTTGTCCGGCTGCTATAATGCTTTCCTTGCGGTTTTCAAAGCTGAGAGCCTGCAGGGCCTCGCGGTCCGAAATTGAATAGCCCGTAACAATGAGTTCGGCTTCAAAACGATGCTGTCTCTGTATGTCATTAGGGCTTACTGTATATTGAAAGAGATTGTCGAGGGGGCGGGTGTTTTTATAAAGGGCAAAAATTGCTTCGCCAAAATTAGGCAGAAGCATTCCGTTACGACAGATTGAAGGCTGAAAATCTCGAATCTCCAGTTCCAGCTTTTTCATCAGCTGTTTTTTTTGAACTTCTGGCGAGGAACGTTTGAAAATTGCTTCGAATAACTCCGATAAAGTTTTTATAAATCCCATTTTTATCTGAATATTATAACTGACTTATAGAATTTTAGCAATTATATTGTAGAAAAGAGAAAATCAGCAAAAAAGAAGAAAGCTGCAGCGAGTAATGAAAAAGCGCAGAAAAGCCGATATTATAGAGATGGAGGAGTATAGCTCTTGAACCCGCAGGTCATTTGACTTTATAAGGTTCAGTGTGCTATAATTTTATGAATATGTCAAAAACGCAGAAATCTTTAAAACGTTTTGAAAAACAACTTGCCTCAAATGTTACACATGGCTTTGGTGCTTTCATGCGCCGAATCGGCAGGTTCTTTGTGCGTGTATTCAAAGTTTTTGACAACAAGCTTACCATCCTGATTGTTCCACATTCGCAGAGCAAGGTAATCAACTTTCAGACTAACGTTTTTGCTCTTGTTCTTGGAATTCTTGTTTCTGTTGGTGTGCTTGCATCTTTTCTCTATTATAACAGACGTTCAATTTCTGCAAACATGGAAATTTCTTCTCTTGAGGCTCAGAACCGTGCAACTCTTGCAAGCCTTGACGAGCTTCGTGATGAAAACGCAAATCTTTTCCAGGCTGCAAAGCGCTTCCAGACTTCTCTTTCTCAGAGCCTTTCTCTGCTTGGTATTGATCAGGTAAAAAATAATCCCGAAACTTCTGCTTCGAGCGGAGACCTTTCTTCTCTCTTCAATTCTACAGAAGTTGCCCAGGGAACACTTAAAGAAGTAGCCGATGTACGCGAGCTTACCTCTTATCTTGAAGATGCAGTAAAACCAATTGAACAGATTGGAAAAATGCTTAAAACTCAGCAGAACCTCTTTACAGAGATTCCAAGTATCTGTCCTGTAAAAAATCCAAACTATCATATTTCCATGGCTTTTGGTCCTAACATTCACCCGCTTAACGGAACCTGGTATATTCACAAGGGAATGGACTTTTCTACCTGGCGTTCCGGAGATGCAGTTCTTGCAACAGCTTCGGGTCAGGTTGTAACAGTTGGTTTTGACAACAGCTTTGGTAACTATATCATCATTAAACACAATCACGGTATGTATACACGTTATGCTCACCTTAATTCTTTCAGAGTAAGAAAGGGTGAAGCTGTAAGTCAGGGCCAGATTATTGGCACTATTGGTAACACCGGTGTTTCAACCGGTCCTCACCTGCACTACGAAGTTCATATCGGTTCTGATGTAGTAGACCCTGCAAAATACATAAACATCAATTTTTCAAAATAGGTTTCTATAAGGTTTCTATGGCTTTACGAACAGACGACATTTCCATAAACACAATCATCGGAAAAGGTTCTGCTATTTCCGGCGATTTAAAGGTAAACGGATTTATTCGCATTGACGGCGATATTGACGGCAACCTTGAAACAGACGGAAATGTAATCATTGGTGAAAACGCAAGGCTGCGCGGAAACCTCACTGCAAAATCTGTAATTATCGGTGGAATAATAAAAGGCAATATTCATGCAGTAGAAAGCGTAAAGGTTCTTTCTGATGCAGCTGTTATTGGTGATATTCTTTCCAAAAAGGTTCAGGTAGAAGCATCGGCTGTTTTCCACGGCCACTGTATTTCTATAAAAGACGATTCTGAATACAGCAAGATTAGCGGCGAATATCTTCAGTCTAAGGCTATTAAAGATAAGGTTATTCTGTAAAAAGGTTCTATGGCAGAAATTGACTCTCTGGGCACAAATTATTACTACTCCGGTGTTCAGAACGCTTCCAACGAGGCTATAAAACGCAATTCCAAGAAAGAAGAAACAAATAAGGCGGGTGCAGTTCGTCATACTAAGTTTGCCGATATGCTTAAAGGCAGCGAGGAGGTGCAGCCGCACTTTGTTGCCGAAGGCCTGCCCGAGGAAGTTCGGGCGATGTCGATTGATGACGCGGCCGTTTATCTTGCTGATGCTGTTTCTAATGCCGGTAATGCTTTTTCAGAACAGCAAAACCCGGAAAATCTTGAAAAGTTCAAACAGGCTGTGAGTCAGTTTATAAGGTTTGTTATTGAGAATAACTTTGAGATAGAGTCAAGGCGCAAAAAAAACCGTCTTGGAAAAGACATGATTGTTCCATCGCAATCTAACTTTTTTTCCAATTATACTATTCCGCCGCACAGAATAGACCCAAAGGTTTCCATAAAAGTAATAAACGAAAAGCTGGATGCCCTGACCCGCGAAACCCTTTCAAATCAAATGGAAAATCTTAGAATCCTGGATAAGGTAAATGAAATAAAAGGCCTGATTGTAGACTTGATGTCTTCATAAATCGTGAGGTATACTAAAAGAACTATGAGTGATATTTTTGAAACCGACATAGATGACGAGAACGAAAACTTATCTTCGCTTGAAGATTCAGATATAAGTGAAGATTCCTCTGAGAATCTTGTAATTGATACTCCTCTTTATCATCTTAAGCTTGATTACTCCTGCGAAACAATATATGCAAAAACTCCGGATTCTAAAATGCAGCTGAAGGGCGGCGACTTTGTTGTTGTTCCTACCCGTTACGGTAAGGATCTGGCAAAGGTTCTGGGTCTTTCTAAAAAGCCTGTAGGAATCAAACAATCTGATATTGTAACAATTGACCGCAAGGCTAACGATACTGACTTAAAACGCCACGAAGAGCTGCTTCAGAAAGAAAAAGAGGCCTTCCCAATTTTTAAGGAAAAGGTTGCCCTTCACAAGCTGGACATGAAGCTTGTTGAAACACACTTTCTTTTTGATGAACAGAAGGCTTTATTGTTCTTTAGTTCTGATAACCGTGTAGACTTCCGCGAACTGGTAAAGGATCTGGTTTCTGTATTCAAAATGCGAATTGAATTGCGACAGATTGGTGTGCGCGACGAGTCTCGTATTACAGGCGGCCTGGGAGTTTGCGGAAGACCTTTCTGCTGCCATGCCGTATCTGACAAGCTGCGACCGGTTTCCATCAAAATGGCAAAGGACCAGAATCTTTCTTTGAACTCTATGAAGATTTCCGGACAGTGTGGCCGTTTGCTCTGCTGTCTTTCTTATGAATACGACTGGTATAACGAAGCACGCAAGAATCTTCCGAATGAAGGTGTTCGCCTTACTTATGACGGCACTGATTTCAGAATCACTGAAGTAAACCCTCTTACTTCTATGGTAAAAATGCTTGGCGACGACGGCCGTTTGCTGGAAGTAAATGCAAAACGTTTCTACCGCGACGGAAACAGATGGAAGATTAACTAAAAACTTGAATTTCTCTGATTATGCTTTATAATTAATGTTACTATGATTTACATTAAGAAGTGGACTGATTATTATAAGGACTTTTTTCCTATTGAGCCTCATCAGGAAGAGTTTTTTGAGTCTCTTTGCAAGCAATTTAATTCGCCGGCTAAACTTTTAAGCGTTGAATGCGGACCAGCTTTACTCAGCGACAAACTTGCAATTAATAATGATGTAACTCTTACAGATTCTTTTCCGGAATTTATTAATGTTGTTAATACACGTCACATGACCTCGGAGCTTCCGATTCATGCCTTTAACCTGAACCCTGCCGATATTGCACGCTATCTTGGTAAAAACTTTTTTAATGTAATTGCCTGCCTTTGCTACCGCGTTATTTTTATGAAGGACCGTACTCTTATCAAAAAGTTCTTTTTTGATTCTAAGATGCTTCTTTCTGACGGCGGCTATCTTGTACTGGATATTCTGAACTTTTCTAAATATGATTTTTCTGAAACAAAGATTGATCTTCCTGCTAAAAAATCGGAACGGGCAACTTTGTATTCTTCTGTAGTAAAAAATTCTGATTCTGTTTCTTATAAGCTTTTCCAGCATGTTGTAACTGCAAGCGGAAAAGTAATTGATGAAGTAAAAGACGAGCTTATCTGTCCTATAAGTATGGAAACAATCCGTTCTTATGCAAAGGAAGTTAAGTTCTCTTCCTGCGAATTCTACAACGATTATAACGGAACTCCTTATACTCCAGATTCAGATAAAATTATCTGTGTATTAAAGAAATAGTTTTTATGAAATACTCTCACCTTCTTTTCGATATGGATAATACTCTTTATCCTGCAAGTTCTGATATGGATAAAGGGATTACCCGCCGTATGCTCGAATGTGTAGCAGTTTTTTTTCATTGTGATATGGAAGCGGCTACCCGGCTCAGGGCAGAAAGAATAGTACATTATTCTACAACCCTGGAATGGCTGCGTGCAGAAGGCATGAACGACATTGAGGGTTTTCTTGCCCACGTACACCCGGATAACGAAGCCGATGAACTTCAGCCACAGCCTAAACTGCGGGACTTTTTACTTTCTCTGCCCTACCCTAAATCAATTCTGACAAATGCTCCACACGAACATGCTGACAGAGTTCTGGAAAAGCTTGGAGTTGCAGACCTTTTTGTTGCAGTAACAGATGTTCGTGATGCAGGCTTTAATGGGAAACCCTACCCTGATGCTTACCTGGCTGCTCTTAAAAAAGCCGGTACCACACTGGAAGAAACACTTTTTCTGGATGACATGCAGAAATATACCGACGGCTGGGTGGCTCTTGGTGGCACAGCAGTTTTGATTGGTGATAAAAACGGAAAGCCTCTTACGGAAGATGCCGAATCTATGAAGCAGGCAAGAGCTGCTAACAAAACAGGCCGCCCCGGAAAAACAATCAGATTAGCATCAATTTATGAAATAGGAAGCGTTTTATGAAAATCTTATGTATATGTTTAAGTTCAACTTTACAGAGAACCATATCTTTTAAAAGTCTTGGTCTGAAAAAAGTAAACCGCTCCGACTATTACCGTTACGATGCTTCCGGAAAAGCAGTAAACTCCGCCCGCGTTTTATCTCAGCTGGAAAAAGGCTGTGCAGTAGTTGCCTGCCCTCTTGGAGAAAAAAATCTTTCGCTTTTTACAGAACTTGCTGCCCGAGATAACCTTGAACTATCTTTTGTTACAATTCCCGGAAGCACCCGCGAATGCTGGACTCTGCTTGACCGTACTGCAGGCACAACCACAGAACTTGTTGTAAGCGAACCTGTGCTGGAAGCTGATGAAGAATTAAAGGCTGTTGCTTCTGCAGAAATCAAACTGCTTAAATATATTAACGATACACTTCCACAGGTAGACGCCGTACTGCTTGCAGGAAGCCGCCCTAAAATCTGGAGCCAGGATTTATATGCAACAATCAGCGGCATGACTCATGATAACGGTAAAATCTTTCTTGCAGATTACATCGGCGAAGATATGACAAAAACACTGGCCGCTTCTGTGCCGGATATTATTAAGATAAACGAAGAAGAATTCCGTGCTACTTTTTCCGAATTAAACGACCAGCCGCTCGAACAGGCCATCAAAGAAAAAAGCCGGGAACTTAATAACATCATCGTAATCACAAGAGGCTGCAACTCCACCCTGGCCGCGGCTCGCGGACAATTCTACGAATGCCCGACCGAAAAAGTCGCCGCGCTCAACACAACAGCCTGCGGCGACAGCTTTAACGCTGGTTTTATATACGAATATCTGAAAACCCGCGACATCGACGCTGCCCTAAAAAAAGGCACCTGGTGCGCCGCCCGAAACGCCGAAAATGAAGCGCCGGGAACCCTCAAAGCCGACTGATTTACACTAGGTAATACCGCCGATTGAAAAAAAGGCGTTTTTATATCAAAATGCTATTATAAAAAGACAGGAGACCCAATTATGAGTATCGAAAAGAAACCGCTTGTAAATGATCTTTACACAGCAGACCCTTCAGCACATGTTTTTAATGGAAAGATTTATATTTATCCATCTCACGACGAAGATATCGACGTTGAAAACAATGACAACGGCGACCAGTATGACATGAAAGACTATCATGTTTACGAAATGAAAGACACAGAAACTTACCCACGCGACTGTGGCTGTGTTTTCACACTTAAAGACGTAAAATGGGCAAGCAAGCAGCTTTGGGCTCCTGACTGCGCAGAAAAAGACGGTAAGTATTACTTCTACTTCCCGGCACGCGACAAAACAGGAATGTTCCGTGTAGGCGTTGCTGTTGGTGATAAACCGGAAGGTCCATTTACTCCGGAAGATGATTATATTCAGGGAACTTACTCTATCGACCCATGCTGTTTCCAGGACACAGACAACAAATACTACCTTACAATGGGTGGACTCTGGGGCGG
>JAEEGL011755363.1_pt1 | contig 10963 bp, 7 predicted proteins | sample 9134231 | NCBI WGS metagenome assembly JAEEGL01 (sample SAMN16246548, study PRJNA631951) | gut metagenome | biome: gut microbiome; feature: rumen; material: fiber-attached | host: Bos | place: Iran: Karaj | collected 2018-10 | reverse complement strand
GCTGCCCGATGTCGTCAGTTTGATAAGTCTCAGCGATCTCTACAGCATAAGTTTGGATGATTTGTTGAAAGGAGATTCGAAAATGACAGAAAAGGTAAAGAAGGACGCAAAAGATGCTAACAACAACAAGAGGCTAATCAGAGGAACCGCTATTCTGGTTATCGCCGTCCTGCTGGTGTATGCCGTCAGCACAATTGTAGGCGGAGCCTTCAAAGACTTTTGCGAAGGTGCTATCTGGTGGGTGCTGATAGCTATCGGTATAGCCTCGGCAATGACATATTTCAGTCAGTTGGAGGCCGAGGGAAACAAAAAAGAATAAAAAGGACAAATTCTGATTTGACGAGCAAGTATTTTAAATATGAAGAAAAATGCCGCAGACAAGATGAAAGCTATAATTGAGAATGCAGACAAAGGCGATAATGCAATCAACTTCCCGACATAATAAGGCATAAAAAGGCAAGGAGTGAAATCATTCCTTGCTTTTCTTTTTCAGATGTTGAAATTCTGATTTGCATTTCGCCTGTTTGCTTTTCGGCGGTGCTTCTATTGCTGAATCCATGTACTTTCTATGGGACATTGCCTTGCCCCAAGCCGTTTTTGTGTTGTAAAAAGCCATTTGATATGCTAAAATCAATGACAGGAATCTTTAATTGTGTCTTTGTAATAAAATGTAATTCTGCAGGGAGGTGAGAATATGGCGTACAGCGAGCTAATAAAGAGCTTCGAGAAAATACGCGAATACGTAAGTCAGTTTTATGTTTTCGGCTTTAAGTCACGAAGCGAATACACGTCGAAAAGCGCAAGAAGCTATGACAACGAGCGAAGACGGATTGAAAGCTGGCTCGGAGATTATATGCAATTCCGCCACGAGAAGGGAGCAAAGAACTCCTTTCTCGCTCTCGACACGCGCTCGGTTTCTCACAACCCGCTTTACAATGCGTTCAAGGCAAAGAGTTTTACAGACAACGATATCAATCTGCATTTCTATATTTTCGATATCCTCGCCGAAGGATGTGAAAAGAGCTTCCGTCAGATTCTCGATTGCATAAGCGAGGATTATTTCGCAGTGTTTGACGCCGACGGAGAAGCGGACGAATCCACAGTCAGAAAGAAGCTTCGCGAGTATGAAAAGCTCGGACTTATTAAAAGCAGAAAGCAAGGCAGAGAGCTTCTGTATTCACGCTGTGACGATATTGCCGACCTTGACAGCTGGCAGTATGCGGCGGCGTTTTACTCTGAGGAGGATGCCCTCGGCGCAGTCGGCTCATTTCTGCTCGACAAATTCGATTCACCGCCCGATTACTTTTCCTTCAAGCACCACTATATTCTTCATGCGCTTGAGAGTGAAATTCTCGAGCAGCTTTTTGAAGCGATGCGTGAGCAAAAGAGCGCAGAGCTTACGATATACATACCCCGAAGCGACAATATCAGAATTCATAATCTTCTGCCGCTTAAAATATACTGCTCGACTCAGAGCGGCAGACGCTATCTGTTGGGCTATCATTACCGTTTAAGACGTATGACATTCTTCCGTCTTGACAATATCAAGAAGGTTAAGCTGCTCAAAAAAGACGACAACTATGAAAAGCATTTTGAAAATGCGGAAAAATACAAGCGTAACCTTTGGGGCGTGGCTTCAACCTCCGCCAGAGGCACCGATCATATCGAAATGACCGTTTACGTCGCAGACGGTGAGGAATATATTATCAGACGGCTTGACCGTGAAAAGCGCTACGGCAGAGTTGACGCTCTCGACTCGCATCATTTCCGCTTTGTCGCCGACGTTTACGACGCTACGGAGATGCTCCCGTGGATTCGTACCTTCACGGGCAGAATCGAAAAGCTCGAATGCTCCAACAAGGCGGTAACCGAAACCTTCTTCGGTGATTTTGACGATATGCTCGCTATGTACGGAGGTGACGGAAATGCTGTTTAACGAAATCTATTCAAGCTATTTCAACGTCGTTGCCGAAATACTCGCAAGGGCGTGCAGCGGCGAGCTGAAGCAATCGGATATCGGAAATATCGTTTCAAAGAAAGCCTTCGGCGAAAGCATTTTGAACATACCCGCTTCGCTGAAAAACGGCGAATGGTTGCTTCTCAAGGACGATATGACAACCCCGATTAAGAGCGTTCCGACTATGCCGCTGACGCTGCTCGAAAAGCAGTGGCTCAAGGCGCTTGAACAGGACCCGAGAATACGGCTTTTCCCACCCAGCTTTGAGGGACTTGAGGACGTTGAACCGCTCTACCGTCGGGAATGGATAGAATACTTTGACCGTTACTCTGACGGCGACGATTTTGAGGATGAAAATTATATTGAAAACTTCCGTCTGATTCTTAAAGCTCTGCGGGAATACAGACGCATTACGGTTGATTTCAACGGCCGTCACGGTCTGCGGCAGAGAAAGGACTGTATTCCGTATAAGCTCGAATATTCCTCTAAGGACGACAAATTCAGGCTGATTGCAATAAGCGGTGACAAACGCGGAAAGGGTTATTACACCCTCAATCTCTCACGCATAAAAACCGTTCGTGTGCTCGGTCACTATCCCGTTGAGCAATACCGTCAGCCCGAGCCGGAGAGCGCCGCAATTACGGTTGAGCTTACCGATGAAAGAAACTGCCTTGAACGGTTTATGATGAATTTCTCCCATCTTGAGAAGCAGGCGCAGAAGCTCGACGACCTTCATTACAGAATCACTCTCAAGTACGATAAGGACGACGAAACCGAAATTCTTATCCGAATTCTTTCCTTCGGTCCGATAGTTAAGGTTACCGAGCCCGATTATTTTATTTCACTCATCCGTCAGAGACTTGAAAAGCAGGAGAAGTTAAACTGAAAAACTCATAAAATATCAAAAAACATATAAAAAATCCCGAAAAAAATCGGGATTTTTTTGTTTTCGCAACTTTTTTTCCACGATTATTCAGGAAAAAAGCGGTAAAATGCAATCACAGCGAAGGCACGAACAGCAAACGCAAAAAGCACCATTAGTTCCGGTTGGGGAACGCTTGCTTCAGAGGCAAGAGGTGCGGGTTCGACTCCCGCGTGATACTTTTAAGCGCCTTGAAGCTGTGTGAGATGCAGGACAGCAACATTCTGAAATTCCATGTCAGGTAAGTTCTGACACAGCGAGCATCTCGTAAAAGGCACGAACAGCAAACCGTTATGGTAAAGCAGAGGACTGAAAACCCTCGTCGCTGCAGGTCCGAATCCTGTTAAACACAGTGCCTTGTAAAGTTGTTAATAAGATGCAGACAGCAATTACCCATGAATGCCCGCGGACTCCTTAGCGGAAAGATACCTGCAGCAGAAAATGATCGGACGCGGCTCGGGAATTTCCCGCTGCGCAGGCTGAAGCGGTTTACCGCGGAGGGCCTAACAAAGCCCCTAAAGTATCTTGAGCAATCCGCATGGGACAGCGGGAGGTAAGGCAGGCATCTTGAAAAGGCGCCCGCAGCAATCAGTCAGATTACGGAGACGGCTGCTAACCGTCATACCGAATTGCGTTGCAACACGCAAAGCGCCTTGTTATTGAAAGACACTGACAGCAATAATTCTTTTATTTCCACTGAATGGGCTATTGAAAAAGAACCCTATCAAAGAAGATGTGTCTTGTATAATCCAAATGAGGAGGAAAAGATAATGATTAACGAACTTAAAAACGAAGCTAATAAAACGAGAACCGAAAACGGTGCGGCGACTTTGAAAAGCTCGGGCGATTACTGCCTCGACCTTTTTGCCTCGGTAGGTGCGTTGCGCCATGCCGACGATACCGAAATCGTAAACCGCTTCATCAGAGCGTTTACGGAAAACCCCGACCTTGCGATGAAAATCCTTTTCTTCGCAAGAGACGTAAGAGGCGGTCTCGGTGAACGCAGAGTGTTCAGAATAATTCTCGGATGGCTTGCTGTGAATAAGAGCGAAACCGTCAAAAAGAATATTGAATTCATCGCCGAATACGGCCGCTGGGACGACCTGACCGTATTGCTCGGCACTCCCTGTGAGGACGAAGCGGTATCGCTGATTTACAGAACGCTTCGCAGCGATCTTGAGAATATGAGTAACGGCGGAGAGGTTAGCTTGCTTGCAAAATGGCTTCCCTCGGTCAACACGAGCAACCGTGAAACTGTTAAAACGGCAAAAAAACTCGCAGGAAAGCTCGGACTTAGCGAAGCCGAATACAGAAAAACTCTGTCCTCGCTTCGCGCATACATAAAAATAATCGAAAACAATCTGCGTGAAAGGGATTACAGCTTTGACTACGAAAAGCAGCCCTCGAAAGCGCTTTTCAAATACCGCTCGGCGTTTCTTGACAACGATGCGGAGCGTTACAAATCCTTCCTTGAGAGAGTTAATCTCGGCGAGGCGAAGATGAATACGGGTGCACTGATGCCCTATGAGATAATCAGGCCTCTTTGTGAATGGAACTATAAGGAATTGAGCGCAGAGGAGTCTCAGGCGTTAGACACTACCTGGAATGCACTCGCAAACTACTGCGACGGCAGAAACGCTCTGGCGGTAATCGACGGCTCAGGCTCTATGTACTGCTACGGAAACCCCGTTCCTGCTTCGGTTGCGCTTTCTTTGGGAATTTACTTTGCCGAGCATAACACCGGAGCGTTCAAAAACTATTTTATCACCTTCTCCGAAAGTCCTCAGCTCGTTGAAATCAAGGGCAGGAGCATTGAGAAAAAGGTAAGATACTGCAGGACATTTAACGAGATCGCAAACACCGATATTCAGAAGGTCTTTGAGCTGATACTCAATACGGCGCTTAACAATAACGTTCCTCAGTCCGAGCTTCCCGAAACGCTGTATATCATTTCCGATATGGAATTCGATTGCTGTGCGGAAAATGCGGATATGACGAACTTTGAGTATGCAAAGAAGCTTTTTGAAAGTAACGGCTACAAGCTTCCGAACGTTGTTTTCTGGAACGTTCAGAGCCGAAACACTCAGGTTCCCGTAAAGAAAAACGAGCAGGGCGTCGCCCTCGTTTCGGGCTGTACGGCGAAGCTGTTTGAAGCGGTAATGAACGGTGAGCTTGATCCGTATGAATTTATGCTTTCGGCGGTATGTACCGAAAGATACGAAATAATAGCAGCATAGGAAGGGTTAAATCCCTTCCCGTGCGGAAAGGGATTAATTATGATAGAGATAAACGGCGCATTTGCCGCCGCAAAGGTTTTTGCAAATACAATTGACGACACCGCCATAGAGCAGCTTGAGGTACTCTGCTCTCAGGAGTTTACAAAGGATGCAAAAATCAGAATAATGCCCGACGTTCACGCCGGCAAGGGCTGTACGATAGGCTTTACCGCAAATTTAGGCGATATGGTTATTCCGAATATCGTTGGGGTCGATATAGGCTGCGGTATGCTCTGCGTGACGCTCGGCAAAATTGATATTGACTTTGAGCGCTTTGACGGAATTGTAAGGAAATACGTTCCCTGCGGCAGAGAGGTGCACGAGGGCAGAATTGCAAAATTCCCCGCCCTTCAGAATATGAACTGCTACCGTTCGCTCAAGGATACCAAGCGTATCGTGCGTTCACTCGGCACTCTCGGCGGCGGCAATCACTTCATAGAGCTTGACACGGATGACGGCGGCTGCATTTACCTCGTTATACACACCGGCTCGAGAAATCTCGGCAAGCAGGTTGCGGAGCATTATCAGGAGATGGCTTACGATATCGCAAGGGGAGCGGATAAGCTCATCGAGGCTCAGAGAAAGCTCATTGACGAGTATAAGGCTCAGGGCAGACGAAGCGAGATTCAGGCTCAGCTTATTAAAATGAAGAAGGAGTTCAAGCTTAAGGAGAGCGAAATCCCGAAGGATTTATGCTACCTTACGGGCAAGTACAGACAGATGTATCTCGACGATATGGCTGTCTGTCAGGAGTTTGCGGCGCTCAACAGAACGCTTATTGCAAATTCGATACTCGAGAATTATTTCGGCAAGCCTTTTTCGGAGTATGAGAGCTTCGAGACGGTGCATAATTACATTGATCTTCAGAATAATATCGTGCGTAAGGGCGCGGTTTCGGCGCAGAAGGGCGAAATGCTCTTAATCCCTATCAATATGCGTGACGGCTCGCTTATCTGCGTCGGCAAGGGAAATGAGGACTGGAACTGCTCTGCGCCTCACGGGGCGGGCAGACTTCTCTCGAGAACCGATGCAAAGGACGTACTTTCAATGGACGAGTTCAAGCGTGAGATGCAGGGCATATTTACCACCTGCATAAACGAGCATACGCTCGACGAGTCGCCTATGGCGTACAAGAATAAGGATGAAATCGTCTCCTGCATCGGCCCTACAGCGGATATTGTCAAGCAGATAAAGCCGATATATAACTTCAAGGCGAATTAAGACCGTGATCCCATTGCTGAGCCGTCCTTGTGGCTATGTTCCGCATTGGCGTCAGCCGGGACATTGGTTTTAAGATAGTATCGAAGCGGACAGTAACTCCGCTTTGATACAGGTGATTCGGCTATAATCGGCGGCAATCGGAGCCGTCCTTCACTGACCGAATTGCCGATTCACGCAGACACCGCTTCGGTTGGCGTGTCAACACTTGTGCTGCCGCCCTTCGCCGAAGACGCAGAAGCTGATGCTATGTGCGAGCGCATCTCCCCTTCGGGGGAGACAGACGCAACGACGCCTCCGTCAGCTTCGGATAAATACGGTTTGAACCGGCTTGGGCAATCGGAGCCCTATGCCCGTAAACCGATTTAGCGTTTCGGTGTCTGCAAAACGAAGGCTTCGCAGCTCACTCGGGTTTCCCCTGAGGGGTTGCGGGGTCCTTTGGAAAAGGAAATAACGGACTCCCGTTCGGCGTTTCGGACGTTTCGAAGGGGTATAAGTATATCTGCGAGCTCGGGGTTTGTTTTTTCGAATCAGGGGTGAAGGGCAGGCTCTCACCGCCTTCGCATTAAGACGGTCACCGCCGACTGTAGGCGGTCTTTTCACCGTTATGAAGGCGGTCATCCTGCCAAAAGTAGCCTTTGATATAAGGTCTCGCCCAAAAGAAGCACTGCGTTCTGAGGGCTTGAGACCTCGGTTTCCCCTAACGGAACTTGTATTCCACAGGCATGAAACCGAAAAGGCTCATATAATTCGGGGTAGAATCCGAAGGCACATTGAGTGCAGTATGGGCAGCGGTGTTTCGGACAATTCGTAATACGGCAATTGGCATTAGTGGAGATTATCTCTTCATGCCCGCCGTGCGAATCGTTTTGAGATGCGTTTTCGTCATCAAACCCGGGTTAAATCCCGTGATAAAAGCGTATCGGCAATCATGATGACCGGGCTAGGGAGGTTTGTAATCTGAACCCTCTGCACTTGATTGCTAAGCACCGCACATTAACTGCGGCGTTAAAAATTGCCGTCCACTCAGACAGTCGGTGATTAACTTGCGCCGCAAAATGGCTCACATCGCTTCGGGCGTGCTCCCTTCGGCTTTGCAGACGGAAATTGAGCCTCTGTCCTGCGAAAGCGGTCTTGAAAACCGCCGACGCAGGGCAGTTTTTCAACGGAATGAAACGATAACCGACTTTAATTATTTAATAATCACATTTTCCGAAGGTGTTATTATTATGAAAAAAGATAAAAAAATCAGACCGAGAATTACTAAAGGTCTTGTCGATATATGCAATGAATACGCGGTTGATTATGCGCTTGCAGAACAGTATATAAACAATCACAAACTGACGCCGCAGGAGGTTACGTACGCGGCAATATGTTTAGTACAGCTGAATCAGGATGAATATCAATATGCTCACTGGGATGATATCGTTGACGAAAACTACATATACAAGACCGATAATTTTGACAAGACATTTGAACTGTTTTTTAAGCACGGACTTATGCCGAATGAATTATTCCCAGGTGAAACATATTCTGAAAATTTGATTGATGAAATAAGAGCCATTTTTAATGGAACGGTGTCCGCTGAACTTTTAAAGATGATGTACGAACATGGCGGAGATCCCAATTTGGAAATTGATGGCGAAAAGTTCTTTGAAAATTTGGATTCAGATATTGTTTTTGATATTGATTATGGCTACTTTTTTGAGGATTATTATAAACCTAATTTTGATTCATTATTTGCAATATGGCTGGTCTCTATGAGTTACGGAGGAGTTATGTCAGGAGGACGCACCCCCGTCAAGTTAGAAAACGGATATACTGTTTCTGATTTCCGTGACTTTAAGCGTTTTACGCACAAACTTGAAGAAACACTTCACGATTGGCATCTTCATATAATTGACCGTGAGAACGGATTGGTTGCGGGAACCGTGTAAAAGCATACATTGGAATTGTTCTTTGCATCATTTGCCGTTTCGTTTTTTGTGTTGAGATTATGGTTGGCATTTCGCCCGTTGGCTTTTCGGCGGTGCTTTTTTTGTTAAATATATGTACTTGATATGTCACATCAAAGGTGATATCATAAAAATATAAAAATGAGAATGTGAGGGATGCTAATCATGAGCAATTCTGAAGAATTGATCCAAACATTGGAAAAAATCGTTGAGGACTATAAGAAGTTTCAAAAAGAATCTCGTGAAATTCTGGGATATGGACACACAGATAAGCGCTATATAATTCAAAAAAAGAAATTATTGGATAAAAGCTTGAACGATCTTAAAGTAAAATGGCTTGAAACATTAACCATGCTTGATCCACAATATGGTCAACTTTATAAAAGAACCGTGCCTACCACAAAAACATTAAACGCTGTAAAACAAATGGAGAAATGATTGTTGAAAGGCAAATATCTTTTTATGTTAGTGGAACTTGTTTCTTTATAGCTTCAGTTTTAATTAACCATATCCGATAAAAAGCCAGAACTCTCTGTAGCAATAAATCCATAGATGGTCATTAGATGGTCTTGAGCCGATTATTGAAAAATCTCATCCTGAGAAATTCAGGATGAGATTTATGTTTTCTGTCGGGATTTTCGGTTGAAAATTTCTGCTTTTTCGGTTTCACTTTTTCTGAATTTCAAAATTGAAAAATACCCAAAAACCGCATAAAATAAGGCTTCCCAGAGGGAAGCCATGGAGCTACTGGTCGGACTCGAACCGACGACCTATGCATTACGAATGCATTGCTCTACCAACTGAGCCACAGTAGCGTATTATTAAATTGTTGCTGCTATGACCTCCCGTTTACGAAAAAGTCCTGGAACCGTTCGTATAGAGATATATAGCGGTCTTAAGCCGTTTTTATTATCCTTCTTGGTGCTTGATTTTTCGTTTGACGCTCTCTTTCGCTGTGGCTTTCCGTTCGTAAATGGTCATTGAATGGTCATTAATTAACAAGAAAAAACACGAATACTTCTGCGAGAAGAAAGACCCGAACTCCGTATTTCAGGCATACCGGGTGCAATAATTTTACACAGAACAACTTAAAAGCCTTCGTTTTCTTTCTGCGATTAAAAATGCTGGATTTATCTGTGAACTTGTGGTATGTGTTTGTTAAAAACGAAAGGGGTCCTTTTAAAATGGAAGGACTCGAACAAAGCACAGCTTTTATCAGCCATAGGGGGTGCAATTTATTACACTACCCCACCCGGAAAATCCCGGCTCAAACTATTAGAAGGGCGAACACGGAGAAGCTTTTAATAAGAAAAACTGTGGCAAGTTCTTGAATGTTTTTTGAATTGTCTATTCCGACCTTGATAAGCTCCTTTTCTTCTTGCGTGAGTTTGTAGCTTGTGTTAGAAGTGTTTATTTTTCTGATAATGTTAACGATTTGTTAATTATTATATTATAATATTGACTATTAGTCATTTTGTGGTAAAATATCACACGAAATTTAAAAATGACTGATAGTCATTTTTATCGGAGGTGTTATTTTTGGGTAAAATTGAGGAAAAAAAGCTCGATAAATTTCGCAGAATCCTTGACTCTGCTTATGCGCTGTCTGAGCATAAGGACGTCCATTTTGTATCCATTGATGAAATAGTGAAAAACGCAGGCGTTTCAAAGGGTACATTTTATTTGTATTTCAAGGATAAGTACGATTTGATTTCAAAAATCATTGTTGATAAAATAAGCGCTTTTATGTCGGAAAACGACGCCGAAGGTCTTTGGCTCGATAGCTCGTCCGATTACGGAGAAAGTATTGACAGTCTTGTAAAAGGAATTTCCGAATTCTTAAAAAAGAATATGACGCTGACAAAGCTGATTGATAAAAATGTTCATATATGCGTCAATGCGGTTATTGAAAATCTTTCCGGTTCTCCGAAAAAACTCTATGACGCAACTCTTGAGGCTCTTGTGACAAGCGGTCTGAGTAAAGCCGAAGCGGAGAATAAACTTTATATTTTCTTCGATATGACGGTTTCGTGCTGCTGTAACGCGCTTATAAGAGGCAAACCGTTGGGCATTGATGAGGTTTGCAGAAATCTTACCGATATATTTACCTGTTATGTAGCGGGCGTTTCTTTATCTGACAGGGGGGCGAAAGTATGAAAAGAATAGCTCTATGGGAGGCCAAGCACCCGAAAATTGTTATAGCAATAGCCATTGCGCTTGTAATTCCCTCAATTATCGGCTTTATTATGACAAGAGTTAACTATGATATTATGTCATATTTGCCCGACAGTGTTGAATCGGTACAAGGCGAAGAAATACTTGACAAAACCTTTAATAATGCGAGCATGTCAATTATTGTCGTTGAAAAATCGGATGCAAGATACGTTGCAGCATTAAAGGAAGAAATAGAAAAAATGGACGCAGTAAGCTCAGTTATCTGGGTGAACTCGCTTGCGGATATTTCTATTCCTCAGGATGTTTTGCCCGACGCACTAAAGGATATTTTTTACAGCAAATCCTCTGACAGTACAATGATGCTTGTTCAGTATAAGTACGCAGGTTCGTCCGCCGAAACCATGCAAACCATAAAGAATATCAAAACGCTTTTGAGCAAGAATGCGTTTATTTCGGGCGT
>JAEEGL011251400.1_pt1 | contig 10963 bp, 11 predicted proteins | sample 9134231 | NCBI WGS metagenome assembly JAEEGL01 (sample SAMN16246548, study PRJNA631951) | gut metagenome | biome: gut microbiome; feature: rumen; material: fiber-attached | host: Bos | place: Iran: Karaj | collected 2018-10 | reverse complement strand
TTCACCATGTACACCTTGCAGTCCAGCCCCAGATAGCTACAGGCCATGGACAGCGCGGTACCCCACTGGCCGGCGCCGGTTTCGGTGGTCACGCCCTTCAGCCCCTGCTTCTTGGCGTAGTAGGCCTGGGCGATGGCGCTGTTCAGCTTGTGGGAGCCGGAGGTATTGTTGCCCTAAAATTTGTAATAGATGTGGGCGGGCGTGTCCAGCGCCTTTTCCAGGCAGTAGGCGCGCACCAGCGGGCTGGGACGGTACATCTTGTAGAAGTTGTACACCTCGTCCGGAATTTCAAAATAGGGGGTGTCGTTGTCCAGCTCCTGCTTCACCAGGTCGCTGCAGAACACGGCCTCAAGCTCCTCCGCCTTCATGGGCTGGCCGTTTCCGGGGTTCAGAAGCGGCGCGGGCTTGTTCTTCATATCCGCCCTCAGGTTATACCATGCGCGGGGCATCTCGTCCTCGGTAAGATAGATTTTGTACGGTATCTGGCTCATGGTGTATTTCCTTTCAAATTTTTTATGATCTGTACCCGTTGTCCCCTTGAATGATCCAGTAAACGCTGCATTTTTACTTCCGGCGCGCCAGGCGCCAGCGTTTCACATGATAGCGCATATTCCCCTCCCAAGTCAAGCTCTATCGCTGAACCGGGCGCTGCTGCAAATATTCGAGCGCCTGGATGTAGCCTTCAAATCCCTGTCCCGCAATGGTTTTTTCCGCGTACAGCGACACGTAGGAAAACTGCCTGAAGCTCTCCCGCTGGCTGATGTCGCTGATGTGCACCTCCACTGTCGGCAGCCCCACGGCCTTCAGCGCGTCCAGAATGGCCACCGACGTGTGGGTGTAGGCGGCGGGATTGATCACGATGCCGTCGTACGCCCCCAGCGCCGCCTGGATCTCGTCCACGATCGCGCCCTCGTGGTTGGACTGAAAGCATTTGACTTCCATCCCAAGGCGCGCCGCGCCTTCGTTTATCAGCCGGATCAGGGCGTCGTAGCTCTGCCTTCCGTAAATATCCGGTTCCCGCACGCCCAGCAGATTCAGGTTCGGGCCGTTGATGACAAGGATCTTCATATGAATTCTCCTGTTAATTGGTAAAGTTAGGAGTTAGGAGTTAGGAGTGAGGAGTTTGATTGGCCGCGTCTGTATAAAAGCCATTTTTCAAAACCGCGCCTCGCGCTCAGCCGGAGTCGAAGGATAAGGGAAGCGTTGCTGCTTTCTTCAGAGAAACGCCGAAGGCGTTTCCACCGCAACTCCTCACTCCTAACTCCTAACTCCTCACTATATTCAAGATTTTTTCCGCCGTTTTGTCCACGTCCTCGTCCGCGTCCACCGCCGCGTCCGCAAAGCGCTCGTACAGTCCTCTGCGCTTTTCGTACAGCGCCTGCAGGCCCTCCCGGGCGCTGATGGGCCTTCCGTCAAGGGGCAGGTTTTTCAGCGGCCGGCGCAGCCACACGATGACGCCGTTTTGGTGCAGGGACGCGTAGTTTTCCTCCCGCGTGACCGCGCCGCCCCCGCTTGCGATGATCGCGCCGGAGCGCCTGCCGACGTCGCGCAGCACCTCGGCTTCGATTTGTCTAAACGCATCCTCCCCCTGCGAAGTGATGATTTCGGCGGGAGTGGCCCCCGTCCGCGCCGCGATTTCCTGGTCGCAGTCCAGGACGGGTCTGTTCGTCAGCCTGGCAAGCGCCCTGGCCGCCGTGGATTTTCCGCAGCCCGGCATGCCGATCAGCGCGATGTTTTGCATGTCCAGCAGCAGCGTTTTGTACGCCCTGTCCACCGCCGCCTGCCCGACAGGTGCGCCGGTAAACAGCTCGCTGGAGCGCGCGGCCTGGCTGACCAGCATATACAGCCCGCTTTCGCAGGCGATCCCGTGCGCCTCCGCGTCCATCATCAGGCGCGTGCGCGCGGGGTTGTAGATGAGATCCAGCACCCCCTGCAGCTTTGGAAACGCGCTTATATCAATCGGGGAAACGCCGTTATTCGGATACATCCCCACGGGCGTCGCGTTTACGATGATTTGCGCGTCCGCGTGCAGGTGCAGGTTTTGATAGTTGTTTTCGCCGCTGCGGCTGATGCTCACGATCCTGGCGTTTCGGCTTTTCAGCGCCTCGCACACCGCGGAGGCCGCGCCGCCGGTCCCAAGCACCAGCGCCTTTTTGCCCCTTACGTCGATGCCGCTTTTGTCCAGCATGCGCCCAAAGCCGTATACGTCCGTGTTGTCCCCGTAGAGACTTCCGTCCGGCCTTCGCACGATGGTGTTCACGCTGCCGGTCGCCCTGGCCGCGGGGCTCATTTCGTCCATGTACGGGATCACCGTCCGCTTATAGGGGATGGTCACGTTGAAGCCCGTAAAGGACGCGTCCGCCAGCAGCGCGCCGATGCCTTCGGGCGCGCACTCGCACAGTTCATACGGGTACGTTCCCAGCAGGCGGTGCAGCTGCGGCGAATAGCTGTGCCCCAGATGCTCGCCCAGCAGGCCGCAGCGCGTCTTCATCCCGGCACCTCGCTGTAGCTGCCAAGGTAGGTAAAGCTGTCGCAGGCCCCCGGAAGCTCGTTCAGCAGCTGGGTGAGCTTGTGGGAATATACCGGCACCTCCAGATCGAAATAAAACATGAACTCGAAGCTGTGCCCGGGCAGCGGGCGGCTTTCCAGCTTTACAAGGTTGATGTCCAGGGCGTAGATGCCGTTGAGCAGCCGACACAGCGCCCCCGGCTCATGGGGCAGCGTAAGCATCAGGCTGGTCCTGTCCGCACCGGGATAGATTTCCAGGTCCCGGGAGATGCAGATAAAGCGGGTGTAGTTGTCGTTCGTGTTCTGCACCCCGGCCTGCACGCAGGAAAGGGGATAGTAGCGCAGGCACTCAGGGCTTGCGATGGCGGCGACGCCCTTCTCCTCGCTCGTGGCGGCCAGCCTTGCGGCCACGGCGGTGTTTTCGCAGGGGATCACCCGCACGTTCTTCAATTCCGAAAGAAAGCGCGAGCACTGGCTGATGGCCTGCTGGTGGGAGTAGATCTCCCGGATGTCCTCCAGCTTCGTCCCGGGCTTGGCCAGCAGATCGTGGCTCACCCGAAGGCGCACCGAGCGCACGATGGAAAAGCGGTGGCGCATCATCAGATCGCACACCTGGGTGACCGAGCCCACGGTGCTGTTTTCAACCGGCACGATGCCGTAGCGGCAAAGCCCCTTTTCGATGGCCGTGAACACCGCCTCGAAACTGGAAAAGAACATGGTATTTGCGTGGGGAAACAGCTTCAGGCACGCTGAATGGCTGTTTGCGCCCTCGATGCCCTGGCAGGCCACGGCCTCGTAGTCCGGAAAGATTTTGGGCGTGTTTTCAAGTGCCTGATTTACCCGCTCCGAAAGCGCGCTGTAGGTGCCCAGCAGCCGGTTCTGATAGCTGCGGCTGATTTCAAACAGCATGGCGTACAGGCCGCTTGCATAGTCCCTGAGCTCTTCCGGCACCGCCTGCGCCACGCTCACCAGCTTTTCGCGCTCGCGCTTCAGATCCTGCACGGGCAGATTTTTGGTCTTTTTGTACTGCGCGATTTGCGAGGACAGCTCCATGCGCCGGACGAACATTTCCAAAAGCTTGCCGTCCGTTTCGTCCATCTGGGCTCTCAGTTCATTTAGCTCCATACAGCTCGCTCCTTCTTTTCAAAAGCGCGTCGTACAGCACGATCGCGCAGGCGGCCTCGGCGCAGGGCAGCGCGCGGGGCACGATGCAGGGGTCGTGGCGGCCCCCGACGCAAAGGGGGATTTCGGTTTTATCCTCCAGGTTTACGCTGTTTTGCTCAAGCGCGATGGAGGGCGTGGGCTTTACGGCCAGGCGCAGGGTAAGATCCATGCCGCTCGAAAGGCCGCCCAGGATGCCGCCCATGTGATTGGTGGGGCTGACCACCCGACCGCCTTGCATCCGGAAGGCGTCGTTGGCCTCGCTGCCCCGCAGATCCGCAAGGGCAAAGCCGTCTCCAAACTCCACGCCCTTGACCGCGGGGATCGCAAACAGCATCTGGGACAGGCGGTTTTCAAGTCCGCCGAACATGGTTTCGCCAAGCCCCGCGGGAAGGTTCGTCACCTTCACCTCGATGCGCCCGCCCACGGAGTCGCCCCGGCTGCGGGCCTGCTCGATGGCTTCCCGCATGCGCACCCCGGCTTCGTCGCTCACCGTGGGAAAGTCCTTTTCCGCGGTGGAAGATAAAAGCTCCCCCTCGTCCCACACGCCGCCAATGGACAGCGCGCGGCTGAATATCTGAATGCCTTCCCTTTCCAGCAATTGCAGGCACACGCCCCCGGCCACGCACAGCGGCGCGGTGAGCCTGCCGGAAAACTGTCCGCCGCCGCGCACGTCGTTAAAGCCAAAGAACTTTTCGCGGGCGGCAAAATCGGCATGTCCCGGCCGCGGCGTCTTTTTGAGCGCCTCATAATCTCCGCTGCGCTGGTCGCTGTTGGTAATCATGGCGCAAAGCGGCGCGCCGCAGGTGACGCCGTCCACGAGCCCGCCCACAAAGTCCGGCTCGTCCGCCTCATGCCGCGCCGTGGACCAGGCGTTATTTCCCGGTGCCCGGCGAAGAAGAAAGCGCCTCAGCTTTTCGATATCAAGCTTCTCCCCCGCCGGCAGCCCCTCCAGCGTCATGCCGATCGCCTTCGAATGGGACTGACCGAAGAGGCTGAGCGTCAGCATCTGTCCAAAGTACGTGTTCACCGCTTTACCTCCAGTGACTCCAGCTGCTTCCAAAAGTCCGGAAAGGATTTGGCGACGCAGGCTGGTTCGTCGATTTCAACGCCCGTATCGCTGATGCACGCGGCCACCGCCGCCGCCATGGCCAGGCGGTGGTCGCCCAGCGCCCGCGCGCGCCCGCCTGCAAGGCGGCCCGTTCCGTTGATGATCAGATCGTCGCCCTCCACATATGCGTCCGCGCCCAGGTCCTTCAGCAGCGCCGCCGTGCCGTTTAAGCGGTCGCTCTCCTTCATGCGGAGCCGGCCCGCGTTCAGGATGCGGCTTACGCCCTTTGCCCCGCATAGCAGCGCTGCAAGCGCCGGCGCGAGGTCGGGGATCTGGGATACGTCGACGTCCATGGGGCGGAGCGTTTCTCCGCGCACGCTGAGGACCCCGGCATCGTATTCCCCCCGCGCGCCCATGCGCTCTAAGAGCTGCGCCACGGCGCTGTCGCCCTGAGGGGACGGGAAGGCAAGCTCTTCTGCGCTCACGCACCCGCCCGGCAGCGCGCCCATGCACAAAAACGCCGCCGCGCCCGACCAGTCGCCGCCCGGCGTCTGCGTTTCGGGGCTGCAATAGCGCTGCCCGCCCGGCACCAGGTACGCCCCGGGGCCTTGGCTTATCCTGACGCCGCTGCTTTTCAGCGCCGACAGCGTAAGATCGATGTAGCCCGCGCTTTCCATCGCGCTCGTCAGGCGGATGCGGGACTCCCCCTTCAGCAGGGGCAGAGCAAACATCAGCCCGCTCACGAACTGGGAAGACACGTTGCCGGGCAGGGCAAAGTCTCCGCTTTGCAGCTGTCCGCTGCAGATCAGTTCGTCCCCCTGGATTTTTATGCGCATGCCGCGCGCCGTCAGGGCGTCGGTAAAGGGCGTCATCGGCCTTTGGGGAAGCCGGCCACGCATTTTCAGTCTCGCGCTCTGTCCAAGCGCCCCGCACAGGGGCAGCAGAAAGCGCAGGGTGGAACCGCTCTCCCGCACGTCCAAAAGCGCTTCGCCTTCGCGCGGAGCAGCGGGGCGCGTCACCCTCGCCCAGGCGTTTTGCATCTCTATGCCCGCGCCAAGGGCGGTAAGGCAGTCAATCGTCGCCCGGATGTCCTCGGAGGGCGCGCCCACCAGCACACTTCTTTCCCCGCCGCCTGCGCTCAGCGCGGCGCAGATCAGCGCCCTGTGCGCTTCGGATTTTGAAACCGGCACCCGCACAGAACCGCGCCGCGCGCCGGGGCCTACACGGTAACTCATGCCTGCTCCCCCGCCGAAATCCAGCTTTCGAGCTCCGCCTTGGGGAGCTTCAGAATATCGCACGCCCCCACTCGGCTTGGCACGATCAGGCTGATTGCATCGCCGCTGGTCTTTTTGTCCCCCAGCGCCGCCGAGGCGAGCTCCCCCGCGCTGTAGGGCATGTCGCAGGGCAAATGATAGCTTTCCAGCGCTTTTAGCAGCGCGTCCAGCGCCTCCTTCCCGCACAGGCTGTGCGCGCAGGCGGCGCGCGCTATGGCCGCCATGCCCATCGCAACCGCCCGCCCGTGGGGAATCCGATAGTTGCTCAGTTTTTCCGCTGCGTGCCCCAGGGTGTGGCCGAGGTTCAGCTTCATCCGCTCCCCCGTGTCGCGCTCGTCCGCCTCCACAAAGGCGCGCTTCATGTCCACGCAGGCGGAAATGACCTTTTCATACGCTTCGTTCACGGGCGCGGCCAGGATCCCGTCAAGCAGCGCCCGGCTGCCCAGCATCGCGTATTTTATGATCTCCGCGCAGCCGTTTTCGTACTCCGCTTCGGGCAGGGTCTTCAGCGCGTCCACGTCGCACAGCACCAGATGGGGCTGATAAAAGCAGCCCAGCATGTTTTTGCCGCCCGCGAGGTCGATTGCGGTTTTGCCGCCCACAGAGGAATCCACCATCGCAAGCAGCGACGTGGGCATCATGCACAGCTTCATGCCCCGCGCGTAGGTCGCGGCCGCAAAGCCCGCAAGGTCGCCGCACACCCCGCCGCCAAGCGCGATCACGAGATCGCTTCTTGAAAGCTTTCTTTGGCAAAGCTCTTCGGCAAGCCGCTCATAGCTTTGCAGATTTTTGGACTGCTCGCTCGCTTCAAACACGAACGCTCCCGCGTCGATGCCGCTTTTTGCAAGGCTTTTCCGCAGCTTTTCGCCGTAGAGGGGCCAGACGTTGCTGTCGCTCACCACCAGCGCCCGGCACGGGCCGAGGGCCTCCCGTATAAGGCTGCCCGCCCGTTCCAGAAGACCGCTGCCGATCCTGACCTCATACGAACGCGAGGCATTGATCCGGATTACACGCATGCTCTTTCCCCTTTTGTCGGTATTGCAAAAAAGCGTTTTTTGTCTAAATCAACATTAAGCATCCGCGAGCGCGGCGCGCACCGCGGATACCTTCTTGACCAGCGGCGCGAATTCCTCGGGCCGGATCGACTGCGCGCCGTCGCACAGCGCGTGCTCGGGATCGTTGTGCACTTCGATGATCAGCCCGTCGCAGCCCGCAGCGGCAGCCGCAAGCGCCATGGACGGCACCAGGCGGCTGTGGCCGGTCGCGTGGCTGGGATCGACGATCACCGGCAGGTGGCTAAGCTCCTTCAGCACCGGGATCGCGGAAAGATCCAGGGTGTTTCGGGTGTAGTCGCTGTAGGTGCGTATGCCCCTTTCGCACAGAATCACGTTTTCGTTTCCGCCCGCCATGATGTACTCCGCGCTCAAAAGCAGCTCGCGCAGGGTGGAGCACAGGCCGCGCTTCAGCAAAACGGGCTTTTGGGTTTTGCCCAGGGCTTTGAGCAGCTCGTAGTTTTGCATATTCCGCGCGCCCACCTGGATAAGATCCACGTCCTCAAACAAGTCTAGGTCGTGCTCGCTCATCAGCTCCGTCACGATGGGCAGGCCCGTTTCCCTGCGGGCTATGCGCAAAAGCTTCAGCCCGTCTGCCCGCAGGCCCTGAAAGTCATAGGGCGAGGTGCGGGGCTTGAACGCGCCGCCGCGCAGCATCGTGGCGCCCGCCTGCTTCACTTTTTGGGCGATATCCACGATCTGCTCCTCGCTCTCCACCGAGCAGGGGCCGGCGATGATGCCAAACGCCCCCGCGCCAATGGCCGCTCCGCCCGCCTCGATCCGGCTGTCATCCGGGTGAAAGCGGCGGGAACAGCACTTGAAGCCGTCGGAAATGCGCTGCACGGACTGCACGATTTCCATGCTGCTGATCAGTTCCGCGTCCACATGGGAGGTATCGCCGATCAGGCCCACCACGGTCTGGAATTCGCCGGTGAATACGTGCACGCCAAGGCCCAGATTTTCGAGCCAGCTGACCAGCTGCTTTTGCTTCTCCTGGGGAGCGTTTTGTTTGAGTACTACGATCATGATAAGCCTCCGAAACACCCTGTGCGTTCAAAATAAAAACTGCGGCACGGTCGCTGTGTCGCAGTCTGAATCCTGTTTATACAAAAAACGATTTCAGCGCATCACAAAGCGGCCTGTCTGCTTTTGCAGAAAGGGAAATCGACGCCACCAGCCCTTTGTAATGTGAAGAATTCGCATATCTAATACTCCATATCAGGAAGTTACCAAAACTTGCTTGACTTTGCCAAGCTTTTGTGATAGTTTTGATTTACCGAGAGTTTATCACGCACCGCCCCGTTTGTCAACGCGCTTTAATGCGCTAAAGAAAAATTAACGTGTGCGCGATAAACGCCGATTCAGAGCAAAGTGAGGCATTCATCCATGTCAGATTATATCATAAGCTGCTGCTCCACCGCGGACTTAAGCAAGGAGCATTTTGAGAGCCGAAACCTGAAGTGCATCTTTTTCAGCTACGAGCTGGACGGCAAAAGCTACCCGGACGACCTGGGTCAGTCCATCCCCTTCGACCAGTTCTACCAGGCCATGGAGGCCGGCGCCTCCACCAAGACCAGCCAGATCAACATGGAGGACTACCTTCACTTCTTCGAGGAGTTTTTATCCGCCGGGCAGGACGTTTTGCACATCGACTTTTCCAGCGGCCTCTCGGGCTCGGTAAACTCCGCGCGCCTTGCGGCGGACATGCTGCGCGAAAAATATCCTGAGCGCAAGCTCTTCGTCATCGACTCCCTCGCCGCCTCCAGCGGCTACGGCCTGTTGGTGGACAAGGCCGCCGACCTCCGGGACGAGGGCATGGACATCGATACCCTGGCCCGGTGGGTCGAGGACAACAAGCTGCGCCTGCACCACTGGTTTTTCTCCACCACCCTCAAGTACTACATCCGGGGCGGCCGCGTCAGCAAAACCGCCGGCATCGTGGGCGGTATTCTGGGCATCTGCCCCCTTCTGCACGTGGACGAAGCGGGAAAGCTGATCCCCATGGAGAAGATCCGCACCAAGAAAAAGGTCAAGGAAGCGATCCTTTCCAAAATGCAAAAGTTCGCCGACGGCGGCGCGGACTACTGCGAAAAGGCCTATATCAGCAACTCCTACTGCCTGGAGGACGCAACGGACGTCGCCAGGGCCGTGGAGGCCGCCTTCCCCAAACTGAAGGGCAAAGTGCTGATCAACGACATCGGCACCGTGATCGGCTCTCACTCCGGTCCGGGTACCGTGGCGCTGTTTTTCTGGGGCACGCCCAGAGGCTCGGTGGAGGGCGCATAAAATGAAGGCAAACCCGCTCTCCGTCCGCCAGCTCACCCGCATCGCCCTGATGAGCGCGCTGATCAGCGTCTGCGCGTGGATCACCATCCCCCTGACCGTTCCCTTTACCCTGCAGCTGCTGGGCGTTTTTCTGGCGCTCAGGCTCCTTGGCGGGCGGGACGGCACATTGTCTATCGCGCTGTACATCCTGCTTGGCGCGGTGGGTCTGCCCGTGTTTGCCAATTTCAGCGCGGGCCTCGGCGCGCTGATCGGCCCGACCGGCGGCTACATCCTGGGCTTTTTGCTGATGGGCGTGCTTTACTGGATCCTGGAAAAGCATCTGACCAAGCGCCTGTACCTGGAGCTTGCGCTCGTATTCGGGCTTGTGATCTGCTACGCCTTCGGCACCTGCTGGTTCTCCGTGGTGATGAACGCAAGGGGCAAAGGTGTAAGCTTCTTCTCCGGCCTTGGCATCTGCGTGTTCCCCTTCATCCTGCCGGATCTGGCCAAGCTCGCCGTCTCCGGCCTTCTGGCCGCGCAGCTGCAAAAGGCGCTTCGGCTGGGAAACGCCGGGAAGTAACAATCCCTCTTCCCGCGTGCGTTCCTGCGGCACAGACAGAGCAGACCATAATCAGCACAAGCAAATCGCGGCATAAAGCCGCAAAGCGCAAACGCCTGCGGGGTGATGAACCTCGCAGGTGTTTGCGTTTGCGGGATTCTCCAAACTTGTAACGAATACTCCCTATCGGAATACCGCGTTTTATGGTACTCTGAACGCGTCAAATCCAGGGGAAGCGATGACCCGAGCGGCAACTCCGGATTTGGGAAGCAGCGAGGATGACTGTAACCGCATACCGCAGGAATAATTCAAAACAGCTCAGGCAGAAGAAACACAAATGATTTTTATGAACAGATCAAAAGACGCCCTGCCCGGAGAACAGCTGCTGTTCACCATACGCGGGAGCAAGAAAAAAAGATTTATCACAGCGGCCATATTCTCTTTTTTCATCCTTCTGAGTCTCGCAGGGGCGTTTGTTCTCAAGAGCATCAACATATCCATTCTGGGCATCGGTGCCTTGATCCTGTCATTTTGGCCTCTTACGGACGCCTATGGCCGCATAGAAGTTACGAATCTGCGAATAAAGTATTCGGACTTCAGCAAAAAGACAGCAAAAACCGAAGATATCCCCCTGGACAGCCTTGCGTCCTGTTCCGAGGTGATGAATGAATCCAAAATAGAATTGCTGTTTCTGATCGATAATTCAAAAACAGTGCAGTCAATCCGGCGTTTGCAGTTCAGCAAGGCCGATGAAAACGCCGTGTTGCTCACGCAGCTGCCCTGCCCCAGACAGGGAGATTTAAAGCAGATCCTTGAATCCGATTACAGATGATCTCTGATCGGGCGGGCAGATGTCCAAAATGGATACAGGGCGCATATCAAGCTCAAGATCTCACATATGAGCAAAAATGGTCGAGAAAACAGACAGTGCATCTGGTACTATAGGCTCACAGGAAAGGAGGTGGGCAGATGGAAGAACAAAGGAAAGCTGTAAGAGCGATGCAGGTATATATCAGAGAACATATAACCGAAGAGATCACTCCGGCTGATCTTGCAAAGGCTTCAAACTTTTCACCATGGTATGCGAGAAAAC
>JAEEGL010681731.1_pt1 | contig 10963 bp, 11 predicted proteins | sample 9134231 | NCBI WGS metagenome assembly JAEEGL01 (sample SAMN16246548, study PRJNA631951) | gut metagenome | biome: gut microbiome; feature: rumen; material: fiber-attached | host: Bos | place: Iran: Karaj | collected 2018-10 | reverse complement strand
CTTAGGAAAATACTATATTAACTATAAAGCGTATCAAAAATGGAAGTCAAAAATATCAAAAAAATAACTCCAAGATTTAATGATGTTATCACAACTGCGGATAAAGGCACTAATAAAAAGAATGGTATTATTACATTAGGAGAAGACCACGGAGGTTTACATTCTTTACAGACAGTAATTGCAGTTGGTTCTTTTGTTAAAGATATTAAAGTTGGGGATGTTGTAAAAATTAACCTTACTCAGTATGGTAAAACTAAATACGAAGAAGGTTCTATTAAGGAAAATATGCAGTCTATGAATCCTATCGTAGAATATAATGTTCCAACTATTACAATCAATAAAACACAATATCTTAAACTAAGAGATAATGCTATTGATTATATAGTTAATGATTACGAATAATTTATTTTCATTTTAATTTAATTACTCACAAAACAATTTACCTCTCTTATTTTCGCAATTTGAGGGGTTTATTTAAAATCTAATAGAAATCAAGATTATGATAAAACTGTTTAAATTCGAGAATTTTGAGGTAAAAATAGAGCCAGAAGTTTATTTGTTAGAACCCTTTAAGAAAATAAAAGAAAGAAATAAAAAAGATGAAAACAAGACTAAAAATGAACTTGCTTTTATCTACTTCTTTGCTGACCCTCGTTCTGACTATCAATACATTCTTGATAAGTCAGCAAGAACTGAAGCAATTAAACAAGGGCTTGGTTTAGATTCAAAATGGAAGCCTGATAAAGTTATTAATCAAGCAATAGAGTTCTATGAATCATTTAAACCTGAATCAGCATTGCTTCTTGAAGATATAAAATTTGCAATAGATAAATTAAGACAAACTCTTCGTAATATTGACTTTAATCAAGTAGATGATAAAGGTAGACCTATTTACCCATTAAATACATTGACATCTACTATTAAGGCAATATTGCCCTTAGTAGGGGATTTAAAAAATACCGAAAAGGCTTTAAATAGTGAATTAGCAAGTAATGCTAAAATGCGAGGAGGACAGGAAAAGACTATCTTTGAAGATGGTATAGTATTATAAAATTAAAAGAAAATAAAATGGAAGAGATTAAAGAAAAAAATAGAAAGATATATTTATGAAACAGACTTATATAAAATTTGAAGATAATTTTCCTGAATTAAGAGATATAACAAAAACTTCTATTAGAACTTTTAAAATAACAGGAGAACCTCACGAAGTTACTGAAGAAGTTGATGGTGAAATGCAGACATTTAAATGTTTTCCTGTAGAAGAAATTTCCAACAAAAACTAAAAAATGTTATGATTTCAAAGAGCCTTTATCTGATAAAGAGATTTAAGTTATAGCAAACATACGGATTTAGTTAATCAAAGATTATTATAATAACAAATAAATACTATGGACTTTGAATATTTAGTAAATAATAAAATACATAGTGCGGCTTTTGAATATGTAAATAATCATTATTCTGAAGCAGATAATGATTTTCAGAATGCAATGAGGATTGCAGTTGTAAAGGCATTTGTTGCAGGAGCAAAATATATATCCAACAATATTGATATAATTAAAGAAATTAAAAATAAAAATAGTAAATAAAAATATGAAAGAATTAAAAGACACTACTGAGTTTATGAACTCATCTGAATACCAAGATAGATTTGTAGCAGAGTATTACCAAACAAAAATAAGATATAACAAATTGCATAAAATGGTTATAAAATACGAAGCTGGAACTCTTGATTTTGAACCTAAATGCAGTCTTGAACTCTTAACACGACAAGCATCATATATGGGGCAGTATTTAAAATGTTTGGAACTTCGTGCAGAAATTGAAGATATTAATCTCGAAAAATACGAAAACTATGAAAATAATTAACCCAAGTGTAAAAGAAATAACAGACTTTGAAGGAGTAAACAACTTTTATAAGGCAACAGCTCGTGCAGCAAGGATTTGCTACGCAAGTGATAAAACTGATAATGACAAAGAACTTTGTGAAAGACTGATTAAATTAGGTCATCACTCACCTTTTGAACACGCTATAATTTATTTGTGGAATAATGAAGTAATGAAATATACTGGTGAAAAATATATGTGGCTTCAATATATATTTTTTGGATGTCTTGATAGTAAATATACTGTTCACAGATATTATGGAGATGGTATTAACGATACTCAATTTGCAATTAATGGTAGAATAATAGTTGAACTTGCAGAAGAATATCATCAAAATAACCCTGATACACCTACAATAGCAATAATTGATGGGTTCTTAGAGCAAGTAAAACAGGTTGTAAAGCATATTACATTGCCAGAAATACCACTTCCTAAACCCGTATTCAAATCTTTTATAGTAGATACTAATATTGGCTGTACAAGAGAACTAAATAGACATGATAAAGATTTCTATTATACTGACCCCTTAGATATTTGTGAACAATCTACGAGATTTTGTAATTTCTCTAAAGATAAATTTGGAAATGAAGTAGCATTTAACAAGCCTTATTGGTACGATGAGGCAAGCGTTAAAAAGCAAAACGCATGGGAATTTGCAATGAGACAAGCTGAATTTAATTATCTTGACAACCAAAAGGATTTTACTATTGATGAAATTAGAGGTGTACTTCCATTAGATACTCATACAAGGGTAATATATACTTCAACTATTGAAGAATGGAATCACATTATTGATTTAAGGCTAAAAGGAACAACAGGAAAACCTCATGGAGATATAATGATAATAGCAAAACAAATAAAAGATAAAATATATGACAAATAATTTAGAATATAATCCTGCTACTTGTAATATTGAAAGCCATGATAATATTATTGTAAACCCTGACAGACCTTGGGAGCAAGTATTATGGTTTTTAAAAAAGAAACAAGATAAAATAGACAGTCTTGAAGAATACTTCTGGAAAGAACCATTTGGTATAATATTTTACTTAGAACAGGCATTTATGAGGTCTAAGGAAAAAGAATTAAAAATACCAATGAAAAAGAGCGAATCTAATCTTAATTATGATATTATTGAGATTAAAAAAGAAGTAGACGAAGAAAATGAAGAACCTACAGAATATATACAATGGTATGAAAATAATGAACCTGTTACTAAAGAATATTTAAAAGAAAAATGGGAAGAAAAAGATATTGTAACTTTTGAAAATAACCTTATATCATTATTTGAGAAATTGCATATAGATAGGGAAAAATTATTTGAAGATTTTGATAATACACAGTCTTATTTAAAAGCAGAACTAAATACTTATGGATTTTCATTTCAATCATCTACAAACTCAGATAACTCAGGAAATTCTTGATAAATACCCTAAAGAAGTACAAGAACAGTTTATTGAGGATATAAATAATATACCATTTGTAAAATCACTGATTAGTAAAGACAGACCTTATGCAAGAGATATAGCAAGAGATAATGACGGTAAGATAATAATTGATATAACTAAGCCTCATATTTTAGAAGACATGGATTTTTTTAGACCGTCTGCTTTACATTTTAAAAAATACGGTTGCTATACTAATCTTTCTCCTAATAGTAATCCTAATTCTGAATATGGTAAATGGATTAGAGAAGAGATTAGGAGATGTTACGAAGGTTATGTTAGAGAATCAGATGGGGAATGGATTACTGGTGATTATTATTTCTTTTTAAATTACTGTCCTATACAGGTATCTAAAAAGGAGAAAAGTAATAGTAAAAAATCTCAAAGAGTAATAGATTTTCCTTCAATATGGGAAGGTCATTATTATCTATCTCATTATCTTGAACAAGCAAGAAACAATGGTCATCACGCCTTTATGTTAGCTGCACGTGGTAAGGGTAAATCCTATTTCTCAGCAAGTAGAATAGCAAAAAGGTTTGTATTAGGAGAAAGTAAAGAAGTTAATAAAAAAGTACAAGTAGTAGTAACAGCATCTGAAAGGAAATATATTCAAGGGGCTAATCAAGTACTTGATATGTTTGTTTATTATATTGATTTCCTTGCAAATAACACTCAATTTCCATCAAAAAGATTAGTCAATAGTTTGCATGATATGCAATGGACTATGGGTTATATTGATGCAGAAAATGGTACTAAAAAAGGTACATTAAATTCTGTTACTGGTATTACTTCTAAAGATGATGAGTCTAAACTACGTGGTAGTAGGGGTCAATTATATGTATTAGAAGAAGCTGGCTCATTTCCAAGATTATTACAATTATATGCTGTGCTTAGACCATCTGTAGAGGATGGTACTAATGTATTCGGACAAATTTTTGGATATGGTACAGCCGGTGATAGTGAATCAGATTTCTCTTCTATGCAGGAAATAATGTATAATGCAAAAGGTTATAATGTTCAAAGTATAGAAAATGTATATGATGTAGAAGGTAAAGGCAGGAAGGAATTTACTTATTTCTTTCCATCATACCTAAACATGGCAGAATGTTACGATAAGAATGGTAATAGTGATGTAATAAAAGCCTTACTTGAAATACTTAAAGACAGATATATAGTTAAATATAATTCTACTGATATTAAAATGATAACAAAGCGTATTGCAGAGTTACCTATAACACCAGCAGAAGCTATATTACAAACATCCAATAATTTATTTCCTGTTACAGAATTACAAGAAAGATTAATGGAGATAGATAATAACCCATCTTTTTATAATGATACTTATATAGGAGAATTAGTAGCTAAACCAGATGGTAAAGTAGAATTTAGACCTACATTAGATAATCCTGTAAGAGACTTTAAAGTTAATGATAATGATATAGTTGAAGGAGCATTAGAGATATTTGAAACACCTATTACTGATATGACTGGCAAAATACCTCCCGAAAGATATATTATTGGACACGACCCTGTTGATAATGATGAAGATAAACAAGGTTCTCTTTCATCTACATTTGTGTTAGATTTATGGACAGACAGAATAGTAGCAGAATACACAGGTAGACATAAATACTCAGATGATAACTATGAAATATTAAGAAAGTTATGTTTGTTCTACAATGCTAAATGTTTGTATGAAAATAATATCAAAGGAGTTTTCTCTTATTTTAGCCAAAAGAATTGTTTATATTTATTAGCAGATACTCCAGAATACTTAGTAGATAAACAACTTATTAAAGGCTTAGGTTATGGTAATACATCAAAAGGTGTTAGAGCAACTGCTCCTATTAATAACTATGCTAATAAATTAATACAACAATGGATGTTAAAACCTACTATTAGAACTACTATTAATGTTGATGGTCAAGAAGTAGAAACACAAGTATCTAATTTATTTAATATAAAAAACAGAGCATTACTTAAAGAGTGTATACTTTATACTCCGTTACAAGGTAACTATGACAGAATAAGAGCATTAGGATTAGTTATGCTATATAGAGAAGAGAAAGTAGTTTTATATCAAGGAATCTTAGATAAAGGTAGAAATTATATACCAGACAATTATATTGGTAATGACCCTTTCTTTAAAGAGAACTATAACAATCCTTATGATGAAGAAACAGAATCTTTTTAATCTATATATAAACACACTTATAATAAGCACTGCAATTTAGTAGTGCTTATTATTTTTGTGCAAAATAATAAACAATATGTTTGCAAATAGTTCATTTCCACCACAGCAATTACCTTTTTCTAAGAAAGGTAAGGAATGGAGACAAAAACATTTAGATTGGGCTGACACTAAATCTTATTGGAATTATGGATTGATTAGAAATAATGCAATTCATAAGAAAATCAATTATGATTTAGTGAATGGCATTGTACACATGAAAGATATTGCAAACACTCTTAATCCTGATGGCATTAAAGGTAATTTTATACCAAATAAAATACAGCATTATCCTATAATTAATTCTAAACTTAATGTACTTAGGGGAGAAGCAAGTAAAAGAGTGTTTGATTATAGGGTTATAATTACTAATCCTACATCAGTTTCTGAAATAGAAACAAAGAAAAAAGACGAAGTATATAATGCTGTAATGCAGTTAATTCAAGAGCAAAATGCTGATTTATATCAACAAGCTCAAATAGAACAGCAGCAGCAACAATTAGAACAACAACAAGCCCAAGCACAAGGGCAACAACCTCAACAAGGTCAAGCACAAAAAGCATTTGAAGATAAATTAAATAGAATAGCAGAATACTATACTTATCAGTATCAAGATATTAGAGAGATGAGGGCTAATGCTATTCTACATCACTATAGTAAAGAACAAAACTTCAATATAGAGTTCAATGATGGTTTAATGGACGCAATGACTGTAGGTGAAGAAGCTTATCAGTGTGAGATAGTAGGTGGTGAACCTATTATGCGAAAATTAAATAACATGAAACTATCTGCATTTGGCTGTGGTTACTCTAATCATTTAGAAGATGCTGATGTCATTATAACTGAAGATTACTGGTCTTTAGGTAGAATACACGATACTTTCTATGATGTACTTACAGCAAACGATGTCAAAAAATTAGAAAAAATGGGAAGTACTGGTGAACCTGCAAGTCCTGATGATATGAATAATATTGATGAAAGGCAAGGTTTTATCAGAAAACCAATGATAACTGATATTATTTCTAATGCTGATAGTGAGGATATTTTCTTTTCTCCAGCAGGATTATACGGAGATTCTTCTGTATCATCTTTATCTCCTTTTGATGGTGAAGGTAATATTAGAGTTCTCAGAATGTATTGGAAATCTCGTAGAAAGATTAAAAAGGTAACATCTTTTGACCCTATGACAGGTGAAGAAGTGCAAACATTTTATGATGAAGATTACGTATTAGATAAAGATAAAGGAGAAACAGAAGAGGTTTATTGGATTAATCAGGCTTGGGAAGGTACTAAAATAGGTAAAGATATATATGTTAATATTAGACCTTGCCCAGTACAGTATAATTCAATATCTAACCCATCTAAATGTCATTTTGGTATTGTAGGAACTATATACTCTTTTAATGAAAATAAACCTTTCTCATTAGTAGATATGATGAAACCTTACGTATACTTATACGACGCAATTCATGCTAAGATGGAAAGGTTTATAGCAAGAGATTATGGTTTCTTAGTAAATATTGACCTTGCTAAAATGCCGAGAGGTTGGAAATTTGATAGGTATATACACTACGCTAAGACAATGGGTCTATTAATTCAAGACTCATTTAATGAGGGAAGTATAGGTGCTGCTACAGGTAAGATTGCAGGAGCATTAAATAACAATGCTGTTGGGGGTATCAATGCTTCTCAAATGGAAATAGTTAATGCTTATACTCAGATACTTGAATATGTTCGTAATGTTATGTCTGAAATAGTAGGCATATCAAGACAACGTGAAGGTCAAGTAAGTAATAGGGAAACAGTAGGTGGTGTAGAAAGAGCCACACTACAATCATCCTATATTACAGAATGGCTATTTATGAAACATGATGATACTGTAAAAAGAGTAATGGAGTGTTTCTTAGAAACTGCTAAGATTGCTATGAAGGGTAAATCTAAGAAGTTTCAATATATTACAGATGATTTTGCTAATAAACTTATAGACATAGATGGTGATGAATTTGCTGAATGTGATTATGGTTTAGTTGTAGATAATTCAGATGCTTCACAAACATTAAAACAAAACCTTGAAACATTTGCTCAGGCTGCATTACAAAATCAAATTCTTTCATTCTCTACTATTATGAAACTTTATAGTTCTGCTTCATTGGCAGAAAAACAACGTATGGTTGAAAAGGATGAGCAAGAGAAGATTCAGCAAGCTCAGCAACAGCAACAAGAACAATTACAGGCTCAACAAGAAGCAGTACAATTACAACAACAGTTACAGCAACAACAAATGCAACTACAAGAGTTAATGAACCAACGTGATAATGAAACAAAGATTCAAGTTGCTCAGATTCAAGCACAATCTAAATTACAATCAACTGCAATGCAGATAAATAATATGGATGATGGTTCAGATGAACTACAATTAAGACTTGCAGAATTAGAAGAACAAAAACGTCAATTTGATATTAAAGCAAAACAAACTGACCAAAAGCTTTCTGATACAAGACTTAATAATGAACAAAATCTTAAATTTAACGAAAGAAAATTAAATCAAGATAAAACTCTTAAGGAAAAGCAAATATCTGTCCAAAAAATGGCAAAAAGGGCTAATAAATAAAAATTAAATGATTGTTTAACACATAAATATTGATTAATAATGACAGCAACACAGATTTATACTAAAAATTTAGGAATAAGGTCTAATACGAATTTACCTGTTTATCCTATTACAATTTTCGAGGGTGTAAAAAATTCAAAGAATCAATCACTTAATGATGTAATTGATGGGTTACTCAAAGATATTAATGTTTTAACAAAGAAAGTAAAAGAGTTAGAAAAAGAATTATCCTTAATCAATAAAAAGGAATCAAGTAAGAAATAGCTTAATACTGTATCTTACTTGAATATTTTTTTCAGCATCTTTGTACGTTAAAATGCTAATTAATGATATTTTATGACACTAAATGAACATACAGAAGTTAAATGTTATAGCAATGATTGTAATACAGTTAATAAAAATAATTTACAGCATTGTAATAATTCTTGTAATGGCACTTATGATAACCACAATCAATGTCATCGCCCTTTACGCCTATGGTCGTTTAAGTATGTTATTGCAGGTACTTCCAAGTTTGTAGGACAGGCTTTAGTACAAGCACCTACACTAAAAGAAGCTGAATGTATCTTAGGTAAAGATAGTAGATTTAACGGATTTCCAGACAGAATAAAAATAACGTGTATTGAAGAGATATTACCCAATAATGAGCCTATTTTATTACAAGAAGATTCTGTAGCTATATTAGATAAAGCAGTTTTAAAGTCCTATCCTTTTGTATTAAAGTCAGATATAGATAAACTCTTTAAAAATTTACACGATGAAGTAATAGTTATTAAAAACACACTTGTAAGTCCTACATTAACAGAAACTAAGACTGAGGATGGTTATAATATTACTATAAAAGATGTTGATGGTGAAAGAGAAATTAGTATCAAAAATGGTGAAAAAGGAGAAAAAGGAGATACTGGAGAAAATGGTGCTACCTTCACTCCTAATGTTGATGAGAATGGTATTATAACTTGGACTAATGATGGTGGCTTAGAAAACCCTCAATCAGTTAATATTAAAGGTGTAAAAGGTGATAATGGTATTACTCCTCATATCGGAGTTAATGGCAACTGGTATATTGGAGATACTGATACTGGTGTACCATCTCAGGCTCACTTTATTGACGATACTATAACTGCAACTAATAAAACATGGTCATCTACTAAAATTCAACAGAAATTAGATAGTATTGACTTAGCTAACTTTAAAGTTGTAGATGAATTACCAACAGAGGATATTTCACCTAATGTCATTTATTTAGTTCCAAAACCTAATAGTGGTAATGAAAATATTAAAGATGAGTATGTCTACGAAGAAGACCATTGGGAACTTATTGGTGATACTTCTATAGATTTATCAGAGTATATCACAAATGACATTCTTAACGAAAGGCTTGCAGAATATAAAAATCTTAAAGCAGGTATAGCTACAGAGATTAAAGATAATAAAATTAATGTAAGATATGACCCTGAATATTTGATGGTTGATGAATATAACCGTCTTACATTGAAATACAAGATAAAAGCATGGCTTGATATGGACGATGAAGAAGGAGGTGGAAGCTCTGGTGGGGATGAACCATCACCTGACATCCCTACTCCTACTATCTACGATGTTTTAAAACAAATCTCTGACTTAGATACTTATGATGCACAGGAAGGTGAGATAGTTCAATATGTAGGACCTACTAACAATAAATATACTAATGGTTATACTTATCAATACCAATCTGCCGGAACTGTAATAGATGTACCTGTTAGTACTAAATTTATAATAATAAATAACGGTACATTTTTACAAAGTGGTATTTACCATTACATCGAAGATATTTCAATACTTAAAAAAGAAGGTTCAGAATCAGTAGGTCAAATAGAAACAACTATATACAGTTATACTACTTTAATAGACGGTAAGTTTTTGACATTTTACTCATCTCCATTTGACATTCTGAAAGTAGGAGATAAAGTATGGGATGAAAACAGTAATTTATTTAGCATTACTGATATTAGTATAAGTAATAAACCATTCTTGTTTATTACTTTAGATAATGGATATGTTATTGAAACACAATCGTCTGTACAAGAATATAAATACAGTATTTTAGAAAAATACAAAAATGATAATGGCGATGTTATATATAAAACAAAGGGGAGGAATCCTGATTTAATAGGTCAATTAAGAGAAATTAACGATATTGAAATTAATAAAGTTAATAATAAATTTAGTGATTACGCACTTTACACTGAAAATATAACATCAGACACTACTGATAAATGCACTATTGCTGAAACTACAGAACCCATTTACAAAACTATATACAAATGGACACAAAAAGATGTCCAACCTAATAATTCACAAGATACAGGTTGGATAAACATATAAACTAATATTAATTTAAATTTTAAAAAACAATGGCAAATCCTAAATTTATCCATGCCGCAACCAAGACTGGGTTTGAGGCAGTAAAAGACGAACATTATTATGACATTACCTTTATCGCTGATGCAGGACAGATTTACACACATGGCAAATATTTCTGTTTGTCTGCAACTGATGTTTCTGCATTGAACAGCCTTATTACAGCAGCTCAAAACGCAGCTGATGCAGCACAGGCAAGTGCTGATGCTAAAATTTCAGCTGTAACTGGTACTAATGCAATTAGTGTAACTGGAGAAGGTACTTCTAAAACAGTTGCATTGCTCATAGATTCTACAAACGCAGGTAATGTTACTTTCTCTCAGACAGCAACAGGACTTACTGCTTCAGTAGATTTAAGTTCAGTTGCTAATGCTGTAGATGGTGTAG
>JAEEGL015655596.1_pt1 | contig 10964 bp, 9 predicted proteins | sample 9134231 | NCBI WGS metagenome assembly JAEEGL01 (sample SAMN16246548, study PRJNA631951) | gut metagenome | biome: gut microbiome; feature: rumen; material: fiber-attached | host: Bos | place: Iran: Karaj | collected 2018-10 | reverse complement strand
CTCGAGCAGTGGGCAAGACAGATGGCCATCGCGGACCTTACCGGCAATCCCATCGATATGGAGGGCGGAAGCTCCGAGAGCGAGGATTCGGGCAATTCCGGTCTTACCGAGGATGACATTGATCCTGCGCAGCTCGAGGAACTTACAAGCGAATACATACAGAGGATGGTTCCCTACACGCTCGAAGACCTCATGACAATCGCTAACAGCTACTCGGTTCCGGACGGAGTCGAGGGTATCATGAGCTGGGATGTATCATCCATCATGTATAATTACTGGCTTGTCGGAAGTGCGATAAATGTCGGCGGGCCTTTAGGGGATGACAGGAATGTCATTTCCGTAAATAACGAGACGGCAGTTACCTGTCTTACCAAGTATCAGAGCCTTCACGATTACTTCTCGATAGAAAGCGGAGAGGTAACCTACGACAGCGTTATCAGCGATTTCATTGACGGAAAGACGGTCTTTACCATAGGCGGATACGATCTTGTAAAGAGACTTAAGGAAGCAACCGAAGACGGAAGCTTTGCTTATGAGTACGGCTTTTCCGAGATGCCCAACGTAACCAGCGATATTCCCAGTGCTTCACTTGCGATCACAAGCGTTGCATGTGTGAACAGCTTCTCTTCCAAGACCGAGCTTTCCAAGGAGTTCGCGCTTTTCCTTACAAGGGATGAAGCGCCGAACCTTACGGATCTTACCGGACTTGCAAGTGCGTCGAGGTCATTCGGCATGGAAGGCGGAGCGGATCAGATCTACGCCATTGAATACGCAGGAAGCGTTTCCCTTCCCAAGATGATGGAGACGGAGAACATATGGATGCAGCTTGAAGTCATGTTTTCCAAGGTGTGGGAAGGCGGGGACGTCAAGAATGAACTCATCACTCTCGACAACAACTTAAATTACGTACTCAACACTACTCTGTAACAGAAAACCGCTTCCGTGAAAAGCGGTCATTTACCTTCGGCCCTCCGGTTAAGGAGGGAATATGAAAAAAATTAATACCCGTATGAGGTCCGTTAAGCCGGTAATTCCGGCTATGGTGATATCCGCACTGCTTGTGCTTGCATCGTGCGGTGATTCCGGGAATATGACGCTTTCACAGCTTGAAAGTGCAAGCGGAGCACCGACTGCTTCAGGTACAGGCCGGGGTTCCTCATCGGATTTCGTACCGGATACCGGTCAGGATACTTCGCCACAGACACCCGCCGTTTCCGTGATAGTAGTCTACATCTGCGGAAGTGTACAAACCCCCGGTGTTTACGAACTTCCGGCGGGAAGCAGGGTATGCGACGGACTTGAAGCTGCCGGAGGATTTACAGAAGGCGCGGATGAAAAGCGCATTAACCTTGCGGGAATCCTAAGTGACGGGGATATGGTCTTTTTTCCGGAGGAGGGTGAAGAACTTACTCCGGGAGCATCCGACTATATCGCAGCTTCCGATGGCGGCGCAGCCCCTCAGCTTGTGAACATCAACACCGCGGGGGAAGATGCCCTGTGCACACTTCCCGGAATAGGAAGTTCCAAGGCACAGGCCATAATCAGATACCGTGAGGAACACGGAAACTTTAAAGACACCAAAGACATCATGAACGTAAACGGCATAGGTGAGAACCTGTTCAGGCAGATAGAAGGTCTCATCTGTGTCTGACTTAAGTAAGAGGATAAAAATGGCAACCAAGGTACTTATCGTCGATGACGAAAAACTCATCGTTAAAGGAATAAAATTCTCCCTCGAGCAGGACGGTTATGAGACCGACTGCGCATATGACGGAGAGGAAGCGCTCGAGATGGCGTCAGCGAAGGATTACGACATAATCCTTCTTGACCTGATGCTTCCCAAGCTTGACGGATATGAAGTCTGCCAGAGGATCAGGGAGTTTTCCAAAACTCCCATTATCATGCTCACCGCAAAGGGTGATGATATGGACAAGATCCTCGGACTTGAATACGGTGCCGACGATTATATGACCAAGCCATTCAATATCCTCGAGGTCAAGGCAAGGATCAAGGCGGTAATGAGAAGAAGCCGTAAGGAGGAGACCGCAAAGCCTAAGGGTAAGATGCTTTCCGCAGGCGGTCTTACACTCGATCTTGAAAACCGCAGAACCTTCAAGGGAAACGAAGAGATCCCTCTTACCTCCAAGGAATTCGAGATCATCAGGATACTGATGGAAAATCCCGGCAAGGTCTACAAGAGAAACGATCTTCTTACCGCAGTATGGGGAGATGATTTCCCCGGCGACGAGAGGACCGTTGACGTTCACGTAAGACGTCTTCGTGAGAAGATAGAAAGTGATGCCGGCAATCCCACATATGTCCATACCAGATGGGGAATAGGATATTATTTCAGCGTTTCAGCCGCGGGCAACTGATATATGACAGAGCTCTTTTCAAATCTCAGATCCGTTACAAGGCTCAGATCACTCAGGGCACGGATTTTCCTGATCATCCTGGTTCTGGGGATTGTTCCCTGCATACTCGTAAGAGTGACGATCGTGTCGGATTACGAGTCCAGGGCGGTGGAAACCCGCGTTTCCACAGTCCAGAGCCAGCTTACGATCACAGCCAATCACCTTGTCGCCAATAAATACATATCAGCACTGACCGGCAGAGCCGATGATTACACCGGCTCTCTTGACGTTATGGATGCGGAGATCGAGATGCTTTCGAATGTTTACGAAGGCAGGATCATGATCATCGGTGCTAACTTTAAAGTGCTCAAGGATACGTACGGAATATCCGAGGGAAAAACGATAATCTCCGAAGAGGTCATCAAATGCTTCCAGGGTGTATCGACATCCTATTATGACAAAAACCTCGGCTATATCGAGCTTACAACACCCATCGCCGATACCACGGCAGAAGGCGGTTCGGGAGTCATAAGGGGAGTCATGCTCACATCGATCTCCGATGACAGCATCATCAGCATGGCCGACGTCCTCGGAAATAACGCATTCATACTTGAGATCACGATAATCATTCTTGTTGCCGCACTTGCGGCGATACTTTCGAATTTCCTTGTAAGTCCCATAAGCAAGCTTACCGGCAGGATCAATGCGGTCAAAGCGGGATACAATAACTTCATCGATCCCGTTGACGACTGTACCGAGACGGAGCATATCTCCGAAGCCTTCAATAACCTGCTCACACGCATCAATGCACTCGACGAGAGCAGGGGAGAATTCGTTGCGAATGTCTCGCACGAGCTCAAGACTCCCATGGCATCCATGAAGGTCCTTTCCGATTCGCTCCTTGCAAGTCCCGATGCGAGCGTCGAGGATTACAGGGAATTCATGGAGGACATCACATCCCAGATAGACAGGGAAAACAGGATCATCACAGACCTCCTCGCACTTGTGAAGATGGATGATACTTCGAGCCAGAACCTCAAGCCCGTGCCCACCGATATCAACGAACTGACCGAGCTTGTTCTGAAGAGACTCAGGTCCATCGCAAGAAAGCAGAACGTCGATGTGACCTTTGAAACAAAAAGAAAGATAATCGCCGAAGTCGACGAAGTTAAGATCTCGTCACTCATCACTAACCTTGTCGAAAATGCTATCAAATACAACCACGAAAACGGATGGGTAAGGGTAAGCCTTGATGCCGATCACCAGGATTTCAAGCTCACCGTTGAGGATTCCGGACTCGGGATCCCCGAAGAATCGCTCGCACATATCTATGAAAGATTCTACCGCGTGGATAAATCACATTCACGTGAGATAGGCGGAACGGGACTCGGGCTTGCGATATGCAGGAAGGTAGTCCTCATGCATCACGGAACCATAGACCTTACCAGCAAAGAAGGCGAAGGAAGTAAATTCGTTGTTACGATACCGCTGAGTTATATTGCCGATGCGAAATGATCTGAAGAAAAAAATAATATCCTTCCTGTCCGCTGTGATGATGATCGTCGTCATGGCGGGCTGCGGTGCGCAGCAGCAGAGCGGAAGCAGTGTAAACGGCGTTACCGTCTATTACATCAACAATGATGAGACCAGGACGGAAAGCTACCCATATACGCTTAAGACGACCGATCCAAGAGGCGCGGTTGAGGAGCTTTTGGAAAAGCTGTCCGAGAAGTCTGCGAATGCGCAGTACAAGGCGCCTCTTGCCATGGGCTTTGAGATAAGGGATTACACACTCGACGACGGAATCATCGTTCTCAATATGAGTCCCGAATACAAAAAGCTTGTCTTTACGACCGAGGTGCTTGTAAGGGCTGCGATAGTCAGGACCCTGTGCGGATCCGGTTACGTGAAGGAAGTGTATTTTACAGTTGACGGTGAACCGCTCATGGATCACAGCGGATTCGAAGTCGGTAAGATGGATGCGGGAACATTCATCAGTAACGACGGAAACGAGATCAACACATACGAAGAAGCGGATATAATGCTCTATTTTGCATCCGTAGACGGAAACACCCTGATCGGAGTATACAGAAATAAGTTCTATTCGACCTCGATGCCTCTTGAAAGATTTGTAGTCGACGAGCTCATATCCGGACCCAGCGGTCAGGTTGAAGGACTGTACCCAAGCGTCAATCCGCAGACGAGCGTCTTAAGCATCAACTCCAAGGACGGCGTATGCTATGTGAATCTTTCCGGTGATTTCCTGATCCCATACGGAAATGTGCCGACTGCGATCTCGGTCTATGCGATAGTAAACTCGCTGAGCGAGCTTCCCAATATAGACAAGGTTCAGATCCTTGTTGACGGTGTGGTTCCCGAAATCTTAGAATCATCTTATGAAAAGAAAACGGATATGCTCATCACGCTTGAAGAAGCGCAGGTGATGGTAAATGCGGGCACGGAGACGGATTAAATGAAACCAAGGGATGCGGCGGCAAGCCTCGAACAACTGAAGAAAGACATTGCCGAAGGTAACCTCAGAAGCTGCTACCTGCTTTTCGGTTGCGAACGTTACCTCCGCAATTTCTATGAAAAGAAACTGATAGCCGCGCTCGGCGGATCAAGGGATGACATGAATACGAACATATTCGACACCAATCCCGTTTCCGCAAGCGATATCATTTCACAGGCTCAGACTCTTCCTTTTTTTGCGGACAGGCGGATTGTGGTAGTAAGGTATTCCGGCTTTTTCAAAAAGAATGCGGATGAGCTTGCGGACTTTATCGGTGAGGCTCCCGAGACCACGACTTTCATATTCGTCGAAGACGAAGCGGATGCAAGGCTCAGACTCTACAAGCAGATAGCCAAGTACGGACTCTGCGTGGAATTCACGACCCAGTCCGACAGATACCTCCTTCAGAACATCGGTGCATTTCTGAAAAAGAACGGAAAAAGGATGAGCGAGGACGATGCGGGATATATGCTCGACGTCATCGGAAACGATATGGGAAGACTCATGTCGGAACTCGAAAAGCTGATTTCGTATGCATTTGAAAAAGAAGTCATAACAAGGGAAGATATCGACACAATCTGTTCGAGAAATATCGAGGACAGGATCTTCGAGATGATAGACTCGATAATGAAAAAGGATATAAAGACCTGCCTCGAACGATACGAGGATCTGCTTGCACTCAAGGTTTCGCCGGTCAAGATAATCGTCCTTCTGGAAAACCAGTTCCTCTGGATGCTCCAGCTTAAGAGCATGTATGATTCCGGCTACAATAACCGTGACATTATCGATATGATCGCATATAAAAAAGAGACCGATCCCGAGACCGGAGCGGTGAAAAAGGCAAGAGGTTCCATCGGCGAGTTCCAGGTCAGGATCTATCTGGAGCAGGCGCTGCGAATGGAAAGCTCAGAGCTTCAAAGAGCCGTGGCACTTTGCGGCAAAGCGGATGAGTCCTTCAAGACAGGCAGGATGAATGACCGTATGGCGGCCGAGGTTTTGATGACCGGACTTTGTACCTGATATGATCAACATAGTTTTATTCGAACCTGAAATTCCATACAATACCGGAAACATCGGAAGGACCTGCGTTGCGACAGGCTGCAGGCTCCACTTGATAAAGCCCCTCGGATTTTCACTCGATCAAAAAGAGATCAAAAGGGCGGGCCTCGATTACTGGCCGCGTCTCGATCATACCGAGTATGACGGCTTTGAGGATTTCCTTGAAAAGAATTCGCACCCGAGGATCTGGATGGCGACCACCAAGGCACATAAGGTGTACAGTGATGTTAGCTACTCGGACGGGGATTATATAATGTTCGGCCCCGAGAGCAGGGGGATTCCCGAAGAGTTGTTAGTGGACCGTGAAGATGAATGCATCCGGATCCCGATGGCAGAGGGCGAAAGATCGATCAACCTCTGCAACTCCGTTTCGATAGTGCTTTTCGAGGCGCTCAGGCAGATGGATTTTGCGGGACTTGAAAAATACGGAGAGCTCCACAGTCTCAGCTGGAAAAAGTAAGTATGCGAAAAGGGCTGTGGCAGCCCTGACTGAAAGAATGATATGGCGGATAAGTCAGCGACAACCGAAAAGAGTAATGCATCCGTTGCCGGAACCAAGAGCGATTCCCTGCAGGCCTTAAGAGGCCTTGCTTTTGCAGGGATCTTTCTCGGACACTTTTACTATTTCGGATGGACACCTATCTCGGTGTCCGTGTTCTTCATATTGTCCGGATTTCTTCTTACGACAAGAAGGAATGCTTCCTGCGAAAAGTACGGCATGGCAGATTCCTTCAAAGAAGCCGTAAGACGTATCTCCAAGCTTTATCCCCTTCACATCATCATGATGCTCGTAAGCATTCCCTTTGTCATATACAGGGCCGGCGGACTGAATATAAGCGACCTTCTTTTGAAGATCGCATGCAACGTATTACTGATCCAGTCGCTTATTCCGAGTGCGGATATAAATGCGTCGCTCAACGGTGTGTCGTGGTTTCTTTCTAACATCTTCGTGCTCTATATAATTTTTCCTTTCCTGTACAGGCTGTTCAAAAAATGCAGGGACAGACTCTCACTGATATTTGCTCTCATAGTGCTCATCGCCGTCCAGACGCTCTATGTTTATATCGTCGGGATCTGCGTTCATACGGCTGATGTTATGACGTATCTGATCCACTCATCACCTTTGTACAGGGTATTTGATATGTCGTACGGGATCATCCTCGGATTCATGTCCCTTAAGGAAAAGAAAGAAGATGAGTCCGGAGTCAGGCTTCTTTCCACAGCTGTTGAAACGGCTGCGCTTATTGTCACGGGACTTCTGGTATTTATATGGAGCAGGGAGAGCATGATAGTCTATCTGTCCTATGCGCCCGTATGTCCCCTTATGTCGGTCATCTGGATGCAGCTTTTCTTCAAGAAGGGCGGAATCGTAACGAAGCTGCTTACGAATAAAGTTACGGTATTTTTGGGCGACAGGAGCGGAAGCGCATTCCTTATACACTTCCCCATAGTCGTCTATATCAATACATTCATCTTCCCTTATCTAACGGTTCTGAAGAGGACCATCATCCACGGGATTCTTTTCCCCGGAAGCGTGATCCTCACCCTCGTTCTTTCGTATCTCTATGACAGGTGGCAGGCCGGCCGCAGGTAAAACAGGGGTAAAACAGGGGGACGGTTCTGCTGTTTTGAAAACAGGGGGACGGCTTACGCTGTTTTGCAAATCACTAGAAAAACGATATAATGGAATCGGATTATTTTGGCCACAGGATATCAGAGGATTCTTCCTTCGCAATCTTATGCAGAGGAAGTTTACTTGTTTGTGACTAAACAGGTTTCCTTTCTCTGTAGATTTAGAATCTAACAGAAAGGAGAAGGGATGAAATGAATATGGTATGTACCGTTATTATTACAAAAGAAGATGATACATACATCGCTAAGGATGTGAGAACCAATATTGCTGATCAAGGCGATACCATTGAAGAAGCTCTCGGAAATCTTAAACAGGCTTTAGAACTGTACTATGATGACAATAACAATTTGAAGCCTGAAGATGAAGTATTACTCACCACTTCTTTAGAGGTATGTGTGTAGTGCCATCAAAATATCCGGTATGCACTCCTGATGAAGTTTGCAGAGCGCTTAAGAAAGCGGGTTTCTCGCTTGTAAAACAGGGGGACGGCTTACACTGTTTTGAAAAAAGGGGTGAAAACAGGGGACGGCTTACGCTGTTTTGCAGATTGATTATATACGGCAGTCATTTGACTTGGAATTTTATATGATGTATTTTGTGGGGGAGAGAATTCCGGACTTTCCCGGAGAGCGAATCTGTCGCACGTTCTGTGCGGCCGCTGATCTTACGGCATATCGCCGGTTTTACGCTTTATTGAATTGTACATTGATGCATTGCTGATCCCGCGGTTAATCCCGCTGAGGCTTTTGCATTACTTAAATATCGGAGGAGCATGAGAAGACCGTTAGCTTTCGCCTGCTCGATTATTGTCATATTAATTTCCGCTTTGGTATATGCGGGAGTGCTTCCGTTAAGAAGGGATAAGTCTCTTCCTGAGGACGGAAGCTATGTGACGGTAACCGGAACAGCGGACGAGATATATGAAAAGTACATAGTGATCGGGGTGAGCGGAGATTCATCCTCCGAGACATGCATCGCAGATGGGGAGATAATATCGCAGGATATAAAGCTCCTCGTGTATTTACGCAGTACTCCCGGTGCCACCGGAACCTCCGGCATGCCCTTCTCCACCGGAATCAGTTACGTCCGCCTCGGCGAAACGCTTACCGTATCCGGTCGCTTCGAAAGTTTTCCGCATGCGATGAATCCGGGACAGTTTGATGCATATGACTATTACAGCGCGAAGGGATACGATGCGAAGCTTACGGATGCCGAAATAATTGAACGTGACGGAAAATGCTCCCCTGTAGAAGAAGCCTTAAGGCAGCTTCGCCTGAAAATGAAAGAAAGGATCTTCATGGCCTGCCCCGAAAAGGAAGCCTCCGTTCTTAGTGACCTGCTTCTCGGTGATAAAGAGGGCATCGATAAAGAAACCAAAGAGCTCTACCAAAATAACGGCATCGCCCATATCCTCAGCATCTCCGGGCTTCACATCTCAATTCTCGGCATGGGGTGCTTCAGCCTCCTCAGAAAGCTCAGATGCCGCCACATTCCCGCAGCCATAGCATCAGCTGCCATCCTTGTCCTGTACCTCATAATGACCGGCATGAGCGTATCCGCTACAAGGGCAGTGGGTATGTTCGTCATCCGCATGCTCGCTTTTCCCGCAAAGCGCACCGAGGATCCCCTGACCTCACTCAGCCTTATGGCTGCCATCGTTCTCATACTCGATCCGGGCAGCATACGGAACGTCAGTTTTCTTCTTTCATACGGCGCGGCTCTCGGTATTTACACATTCCTCCCATCTCTGAACGCCCTGGTCTTTACCGGACAAGAAAAACAGAAATTCTACGAAGAAGATACTCTTGCAAAACGTATGAGGGACCTTTTACGCAGGATCGCAGCCGCAACCGTCCGCAGCCTTGTCTGGAGCTTCGGCATCACACTCTTTACCCTTCCCGTGCAGCTTTACTTCTTCTGCAGAGTCAGCATTTATGCGGTATTCTTAAACCTTCTGATACTGCCCTGCATGTCACTTTTAGTCTTCTCGGGAATGATACTTATGGTGCCGGGTCTCGGCTTTGTCGGAAAGCTCAGCTGCCTTCTATTAAGCCTCTTTGAATTCCTTTGCAGATGCGCGGAAAGACTCCCTCACCATGCGTGGAATCCCGGAAGACCGGGCAAAGCATTTATCATCCTTTACTACCTCATTGTCACGTTGCTCCTTATCTCAGGGAAAATGATAAGCGCATCCCGTAAGGGATACATCCTCGGAATGCTTCCGTATTTTCCCCAAAAAGGAAAAAGAATGATCCGCAAAGCCGACTCACTGACCAAAAAGGCGGATGACGGCCGCATCAGACCTGTGCTTATCCTTACGCTCATCAGTACCGCCCTGATGCTCTTTCTGATAGGATTTCCTCTTCCTGTGCGTAATTCCTGCACGCAGCTTTACATTGGGCAGGGAAACTGCAACGTGATGATCACCGATGCGGGAGAGGTCTATATCTTCGACGGAGGGTCTTCGTCAGAGAAAAAATGCGGGCAGTACATAATCTTACCGTTCCTCCGCTACAGCGGGCTCAGCACTATCGACGGAATCTTCATTTCGCATTCGGATGAGGACCATATTAACGGGCTTCTGGAGCTGATAGAAAACGCAGGAGGCAGGAATCTTAACATCAGGGGAGTTTATATAACCCCGCAGATGAAGGATGACGGATCGGAGAACACGGAGCATCTCATAAGCTCATGCACGGCAGCAGGCGTCCCTGTAACCTGCATCAGAGCAGGCGATACCTGGCAGAGCGGAGATACGCATTTCACCTGCCTTCATCCGGCCCAAAACTACACCCCTGAAGACCCCAATGCCGGCTCGATGTGCATTCTGGCGGAATTCCACGCACCTGAATCTTCCCACACAGGCCCTTCCGCATCCGCAGAGTCCGTGAACCCCTGCTTCTCCCTCCTTATCCCCGGTGACGTTCAGAAAAGCGGTGAGACAGCCCTCACACAGGCTATCTCCACCGCACTAAACGGCAGACGCCTGGATGTATATATCACAGCCCACCACGGCTCATCAGGCTCAACAACAGAGGATTTCCTGAATGCCGCCCATCCCCGTCTTGCAATCAACAGTGCAGGTCTTGATAACAGGTACGGTCACCCGCATCCCGAAACGCTCGCACGCCTCGAAAGCGCAGGCTGCACATATCTTACGACTTACGAGACCGGAGCAATAAACCTTTATTTCTCGGGGGAAGATGTGCAATTTGATCAATTCAAGAAAGGAATATGCTAAAATCAGATCAGAAATAAATCAGATTTCCATGGTTTTGATGAGTATAACATTTTCTATGTGGTTCGAGATTTTCATTAAGGAGGCCGGTTATGGAAGAGTTCACGATCAGACTTAATAACATAAAAGATTCATATTACGGATTTGTTGTAGCTGTCCTTAACTATG
>JAEEGL013540050.1_pt1 | contig 10964 bp, 8 predicted proteins | sample 9134231 | NCBI WGS metagenome assembly JAEEGL01 (sample SAMN16246548, study PRJNA631951) | gut metagenome | biome: gut microbiome; feature: rumen; material: fiber-attached | host: Bos | place: Iran: Karaj | collected 2018-10 | reverse complement strand
CCTCCTGTTGCCCTCATAATAATAGAGAAGCGCATCGAAGACCTCGTCAAGGCTGTAGCGGTTGGCGACCGGCATGATCGTCCGCCGCATCTCGTCGGTCGGCGCGTGCAGGGAGAGCGCAAGGTTGATCTGAAGATCCTCCTCCCGGAGTCTCCTGATCTTCGGCGCGAGTCCGCAGGTCGAGACCGTCACGTTCCGCTCGCTGATGTTGAGGCCGTTCTCATCAGTGAGCATCCTTATGAAGCGGACCAGATTCTCGTAGTTGTCGAGCGGCTCGCCGGTTCCCATCACCACGACGTTCGATATGCGCTCCCCGGTATCCCTGCCGATCATGTAGATTTGGGAGAGCATTTCCCCCGGAGTGAGGTTCCTTGTAAGTCCGCCGATCGTCGAGGCGCAGAACGCGCAGCCCATGCGGCAGCCGACCTGGGAGGATATACAGACCGAATCCCCGTGGTGGTAGCGCATGAAAACACTCTCCACATAGTTGCCGTCATGGAGACGGAAGAGATATTTCCGCGTACCGTCAATCTTCGACTCCTGCATGGTCTCCTTCACGCACCCAAGAAGCGGGCGCTTTTCGGCAAGTCGCTCCCGAAGCGCTTTCGGGAGGTTGGTCATCTCCTCGTAGGACGCCGCGTTTTTCCTGTGCAGCCATTCGTAGACCTGCTTCACCCGGAATTTCTTTTCATTTTCAAAGACCGGATCGGCCATGAGCCCGGCAAGATCCGCAGACAGGATATCCGGTCCCTCGTATAACTCTTCCATCAGGACATCTTCCTCCGGAAACGGGAGATAAAGAATCCGTCCGACTCGTGAATGCCCGGCAGAAGCTGCAGATACCCCTCCGATGTCGTGATCCTCTTGAGCTCGGCCGGGATATAGGGATCCAGGCTCTCCGGAACAAGGTCGGTGTGCTCTTTGATCCACGCAACGTTCTCGACGTTCTCCTCGCGGGTCAGCGTGCATGTGCTGAAAATGAACACCCCGCCCGGCTTCACGTACCTCACCCCGTTCTCGAGGATCTGACGCTGAAGCTTCACCAGCTCATCGATCTTGTCGGGCGTCACATGATACTTGATATCCGCCTTTCTCCCGATCACGCCGAGCCCCGAGCAGGGCAGGTCCGCGATCACGATGTCGGCGGAGGCCTCCGAATCCGGATCGAATACCAGCGCGTCCTTTACGACCGGGTGCACGTTGATCAGGTTGGCCCGGCGGACATTTTCCTCGATCAGCGCAACTTTCTCGATCGAGACATCCCTGGCCTCGACCATCCCGTAGCCCGCCATCCGGTCCGCGATGTGGAGGCTCTTGCCCCCGGGTGCGGCGCAGAGGTCGATGACATTGTCGCCCGGCTTCGGGTCGGCGGCTTCCGTGACCAGCATGGAACTCACATCCTGGGGATAGATCCAGCCGTTCTTGAACGCATGGAGCGCCATGAGGTAATTGTAGCCCGTGAGGTTATACGCATAGGGAAGATACGGCGCATGGTGCACCGTGACCCCCTGGTTTCTAAGGGACGTCAGTATCTCGTTCTTTGTGACGCGCTCGGTCTTGATGCGCACGGTCGTCGGCCGCTCCTCAAGGAAGCTGTCCAGCATCCGCTCCGTCACAAAAGGCCCGTATTCGTCCACAAAGCGCTTCGTGAGCCACTCCGGCATGGACCTCGTGATCGTGAGGTAGCGGACCAGATCCTCCTCAGGGTCCGGATAGCGGATATTGTCCGCGTTTCGCGCAATATTTCGAAGGACTCCGTTCACGAATCCCTTCAGGTTGTAAAACCCGCGGTTCTGGGCGAGCTGGACAGCCTCGCTGACCGCCGCCGAGTCCGGAACACTGCCGAGGTACCGGATCTGGTAGACCGCGCTCCGAAGGATGTTCTGGATGACGGGTTTCATTTTCTCCACGGGAACCGTCGAGAACTGATCGATGATATAATCGATCTCGATCTGCCGTTCCACAGTTCCCTCAGAGACCTTGGTGATGAACGCTCTCTCCCGCTTCGAAAAATACTGATATTTCTCAAGCGCGGCATGCACGGCAAGATTGCTGTAGACGCCGTCCCGGAATACCGAAAGGAGTATATCCAGCACGATTTCTCTTAAGTTCTCTGTCAATTGGCGTTCCTTTCTCCGAATGCCTCCGCCGTGATACGGTATCCGCGGAGGAAATCGGCGGTTTTCATTTTCTTCTTTCCTTCCATCTGGACCTCATCGAGCGCGATCACGCCGCTGCCGGTCGTGACAAACAGCTCTCCGTTCTCGGCCCTGAGCGTCCCCGCGGGCCCGAACGGTGCCTCATCGGTTTTGCGGGCCTGCCAGATCTTGAAGGTTTTGGAGTCAAGATATGTGTAGGCCGACGGCCAGGGCGAAAGCGCCCGCACCTTGCGGAGGATCACCTCCGCGTCCTCGCTGAAGTCAATGAGGCCGTCCTCCTTCTTAAGCATCCCCGCATAGGCGGTCGTGCTCTCGGCCGGCTGCTTCACCGGGGTGATCGCACCCGCGGCATACTCCGGCAGCGTCCTTACGAGAAGGTCCGCTCCTTCCGCCATCAGCTTGTCAAAGAGGCTCCCCCCTGTCTCCTCCGGGGAAATGACAACCTCGGATACCGCCAGTATATCGCCCGTATCGAGGCCCTCGTCCATCTTCATGATGGTGACGCCTGTCTTTTCCTGTCCGTCGAGGATCGCGTGCTGGATCGGCGCCGCCCCCCGGTAGGCCGGAAGGAGCGATGCGTGCACGTTAAGGCAGCCCAGCGGCGGAAGCTCAAGAAGCTCCGCGGGCAGGATCTGGCCGAAGGCCGCGACCACGATCACATCGGGCTCTCTCTCCCGGATCCAGGCGAGCGCCTCCGGATTCTTCCTGACGCGGACCGGCGTAAGCACGGGGATCCCGGCAGCCATGGCGGCTTCCTTAACGGGGCACGGAACCGGCGTCTTCTTGCGGCCTTTCGGCTTGTCGGGCTGGGTGACGCACCCGGTGACCTCATAGCCGGCACGGAGGAGCGCATCTAAGATACCCGCCGCGAAATCCGGCGTTCCCATGAATACGATCTTCATTTTACCGCGTTCTCCTGCTCTTCCATGGCTTCCTCAAGGGCCGTATCGTGGATCTCGCCCTCGACAAACTCCGTGTACATGTGGCCGTCCAGATGGTCGACCTCATGGCAGAAGGCGCGCGCAAGCAGCCCCTCCGCCTCCCAGGTCACCGGGTTCATGTCGCGGTCGAGACCCTCCACCGTGACCTTCATCGGCCGGGAGACGATGCCGTATTTGCCCGGCAGGGAGAGGCAGCCTTCCTCGCCGGTCTGCTTGCCCTCCTCGTGCACGATCCTCGGATTGATGAGTGCGCGCGGGTCCTCACCCACATCCACTACAATGATCCTTCTGAGGACGCCGACCTGCGGAGCCGCAAGACCGACGCCGTTGTACTCGTACATCGTATCAAACATATCATCGATGAGCTGGGAGATGCGCGGTGTCATCTTCTTCACCTCGCGGCACTCTTTCGCCAGCACGTCATCGCCTGCTTCGCGTACTTTTCTGATTGCCATATTTTCCTCCGCTTAAAAACGTTTATGTATTTAGATTGAATTCCACACGGATATCGGCGAATCCGCTGTTCATCTCCGTGTAGCGCTCGATGAGGCTCCTCGCCTTCACGAGCATCTCTCTTTCTCTGTGTCTTATGTAGATGACTTCCCGGTAGCGGTCGCGGACCTTGCCAACGGTCTGAGGCGCCGGCCCGATGGCGGAAAATGCATTTTTCGGATCGATCCGGGAAATGAAACGCCGGATATACTCCATGGCTTCATGGAGCTTTGCGGGATCCTCCCCGCTGCCGAGCACCGCAAGAAGCAGTCCCTCCGGCGGATAGTGCATGATCCTCCGATAGGACATCTCTTCCTTATAGAAGGCTTCGTAGTTCTGGGCTGCCGCGGTCAGGATCGCAAAATGATCCGGCTTGTACGTCTGGATCACCGCCGTCCCGGGCTTTTGCCCCCGGCCGGCCCGGCCGGCCGCCTGGGTGATCAGCTGGAAGGTCCTCTCCGCCGCGCGGTAGTCCTGCGCGTTCAGCGAAAGATCCGCCAGAAGGACACCGACCAGCGTCACGTTCGGGAAATCATGCCCCTTCACGATCATCTGGGTGCCGATCAGCACATCCGCTTTCCTCTCGCCGAACTCCTTCAGGATCTTCCCGTGGCCTTCCTTGCCCCGGGTCGTGTCCAGATCCATGCGGAGCGTGCGGATGCCCGGAAATTCCTTCTTAAGCTGCTCCTCAACCTGCTCGGTGCCGACCGAGATGCCGCCGATGTGGGGCGAGCCGCAGGAGGGGCAGGTCTCATACTCCGGGATCTCGTAGCCGCAGTAGTGGCAGACGAGCTTCCGGTTCAGGTGCCGGGTCAGGGAAATATCGCAGTGAGGACACCTGGCCACATAGCCGCATGCGCGGCACGTGACAAAGCCGGCATATCCCCGCCGGTTTAAGAAGAGCATCGCCTGTCCGCCTTCGCGAAGGCAGTCCGTGAGTTCTTCTCTCAGTGTCCCGGAAAAGATGCTGCGGTTCCCGCTCTTCATCTCCTCCGTCATATCCACAATTTTTGTCTCCGGGAGCTCCGCGCTCCCGTATCTTTCGGGGAGAACAATCCCGAGATACTCACCTCTCTCAGCCCGCGCCGAAGCGGTAAGGGAAGGTGTTGCGGAGCCCATGACGACGCGGGCGCCTTCAATCTCCGCCCGTTTTATCGCCGTCTCCCTCGCGTGATAGCGGGGCGTCAGCTCCGAGTGGTAGGACTCCTCGTGTTCCTCGTCGATCACGATAAGCCCCAGATGTGAAAACGGTGTGAAAAGTGCGGATCTGGGTCCGACCATGATCCGGACATCGCCCTTTCGGGCCGCCTTCATCTGGTCGTATTTTTCGCCGTCCGACAGTCTCGAGTGGAGAAATGAGACCCTCCCGCCGAACCGCGCGACAAACCTCATGACGGTCTGGCGCGTGAGCGCGATCTCCGGAATAAGGACGATGACATCCCTGCCCTCCTCGAGCACCCGCGCGATGAGCTCCATGTAAATGAGGGTCTTGCCGCTCCCGGTAACCCCTCTTAAAAGGACCGGACGCGGATTTTCTCTCTCCCATTCCGAAAGGATCCGGTCGACCGCCCCCTGCTGCCCTTCGGTGAGGACCGCCGGTGCCGGAAGTGCCGCTAATTCTTCCCGGACATCTTCCGTCTTTTTCCGCCGCACTCTCTTTTTGGTCGGGAGTACCGTCTTTAAGGCCTGGGCCATCACGCCGCCGTAGGTCCGGCACATCCATGCCGCCAGCTTAATGAGGCGGGCATCCGCGGTGTCCTCGCCGGTCAGGACAGCTTCGATGGCTTTCATTTTAGAAGGGTCGTAATCGCAGGTGTCCCTCAGGGCCACGACAAAGGCACTGACGTGTCTTCCCCCGTTTCCGAAGGGAACCCTCACCCTGGCTCCCGGAACCACCTGGCCGGAGAGCTCATCGGGCACGATGTAGGCAAAGGGTTTGTCGAGCGCATCCGCCGTGATGTTTACGATTACGTCAGCGTACTGCATTTTCCTCCTCAAGAATCTCTTTGATGAGCACCCGCTCATCCATCGGGTATTTGACGCCTTTTATCTCCTGGTAGTCTTCATGGCCCTTGCCGGCAAGGATGATGATGTCCCCGGGCTCGCCGTTTCTTATGGCCCAGCGGATCGCCTCCTTGCGGTCAGGTATCATGATATACTGCCCGTCCGTCTTCGAGATTCCCGTCCTGATGTCCTCCATGATCGCAAGAGGTTCCTCGAAGCGGGGATTGTCGGAGGTGATGATCGTGAAGTCGGCCAGCTTTCCGGATGCCTCCCCCATGTCGAACCGTCGGTTCCTGTCGCGGTTGCCGCCGCACCCGAAGAGCGCGATCAGGCGGTGCGGTTTGTAGACCCTGAGGGACTCAAGAAGGCTCCGGAGCGCCATCGCGTTGTGGGCATAGTCGATCATGAGTGTGAACTCATCCGACACATGGACGAGCTCGACGCGGCCTTTCACTTTGGCCTCCGGGAGCGCCCGCATGACGACGTCATCTCCCACCTTGAAATGGCGGCAGATCGCGATCGCCGAGAGCGCATTGTACACCGAGAAATGTCCCGGCAGATACAGCTTCACCGGAAAATGAAGAGCTCCCGCAACCTCAAAGGAGACCCCGAGACGCCCCGCCTCGCGGAACGGCCGGATGTCCAAAGCCCTGATATCGGCCTCTTCCGAGTCGATCCCGTAGGTCGTGACCGGGCCTTCCGAGGCCGCGATCATCTCCCCGGCATACGCATCGTCCAGATTGATGATGGAATGCCGGCTACTCTTAAAGAGCAGGCTCTTTGCGTGCTTGTAATCGTCAAAGTCCGTGTGCTCGTTCGGGCCGATGTGGTCCTCGGAGAGGTTCGTGAAGACGCCCGTCTCAAAGAGGATCCCGGCCGTCCGGTCGAGCTTTAAGGCCTGGGAGGAGACCTCCATGACGCAGGCCTTCATACCGTTATCCAGCATCTCCCGGAGATATTCCTGCACGAGATAGGATTCCGGGGTTGTATTTTTCGCCTTGATCACCTGCTTTCCGGTGATCACCTCGATCGTGCCGATAAGGCCCGTCGGTATCCCGGCGGCATCCAGCACGGATTTGACCATGTAGGTCGTCGTGGTTTTTCCCTTGGTCCCGGTGATGCCGATGACCGGCAGCTTTTCCGCCGGGTAGCCGAACCAGGCCGCTGAGAGAAATGCCAGCGCCCGCCTTGTATCCGGGACGCTCACGATCACGGTCTCCTCCGGCACCTCGAGGGCCTCCTCGCCCTCTTCGTCCGCCGTAAGACCGTGTTCAAGACGGTCATCCTGCACCAGGATCGCCGAGGCTCCCTTCTTAATAACATCCGGTATATAGTTATGGCCGTCGCTCACGGCTCCGACAATGCATACAAAGAGCGAACCGGGTCCGGCCTTCCTCGAATCATAGACAAGCGCACTGATATCAATATCGGGATTGCCCTTAACAAGCGTGAAATCCGTCCGTTCAAAAAGCTGAAGAAGCTTCATCTTTGCCTCCGCATATTATAATATTTAATAAGACGCTCTGAGGAGCGCCGCGTCACAGGTTTGTGACGATCGTCGTCCCGGCCTTGCCGTCGTAGGCGGCCTTTGCCCGGGCGACCGATGTGATGATGGCGCGCCTTCCGCGTCCCATCTCCACAAAATTGATCGCTGCCTGGAATTTCGGCAGCATAAGTCCCGCCTCAAACATATCTTCCTCGCAGTAGGAGGCTGCCTGCCTCGAGCTGATGCGGGTCAGGATACGCTCGTTGTCCATCTTGTAGTTGAGCGCCACCGCGTCCACGGACGTCAGGATGAGCAGGTCGTCCGCCTCGAGCTCGACCGCCAGAAGCCCCGATGTCAGGTCCTTCTCGATCACCGCGGAAGCGCCCCGAAGGTCGATCCCCTGCTCGATGACCGGGATGCCGCCGCCTCCGCAGCAGATGACGATCTCGTCGTGCTCCACCAGCGTTTTGATGGTCTCAAGTTCGATGATCTCCCTCGGCTGGGGAGACGCGACGATCCTGCGGTAGCCGTCCTCGCTCTTCGTGACCGCGTTGCCCCTCTTCTCCTCCTCGGCAGCCTCCTCCTTCGTGAGGACATTGCCGATCACCTTTGTCGGCTCGTAAAATGCCGGATCATAGGGATCCACCAGAACCTGCGTGATCACCGTCGCGACCGGCCGGCGGATGCCGCGGGTCAGAAGCTCGGCCCTGATCGCCTTCTGCAGGTCATACCCGGCATAGCCCTGGGTCATGGCCGAGCAGATGGACAGGGGGGATTTCGTATACTCCGGATGTCTTGCCGCAAACTCGCTCATGGCCGCATGGATCATGCCGATCTGGGCCGCGTTTGTATGCGTCACGACGATCCGGGCGCCGGTCTCCGCGATATCCGCGATTGCCTTGGCCGCCGCGCGGACAGCCGTCTTCTGCTCGGGGAGCGTTGCCCCGAGAGCCCTGTGTCCCAGTGCAATGACCACTGTTTTCTTCTTATCCATGCTGACCTCCTTATGCCATTACACCCGCAAAACTTGCGGCAAGAACGATCACTCCGAGAACAATGCGGTAGATGCCGAACGCCTTGAAATCGTGCGTCCTGATATATTTCATGAGGAACCTGATCGCAAAGATCGACACGACGAACGCCACAGCCATGCCGACGGCAAGGAGCAGCAGTTCATAGCCGGAAAATGCAAACCCGAATTTCACAAGCTTTAAGAGAGACGCGCCGAGCATGACCGGGATCGCCAGGAAGAATGTATACTCAGAGGCAGTCTTTCTGGACATCCCGAGCACGATACCGCCCAGGATGGTGGCGCCCGATCTCGAGGTTCCCGGGATCAGTGCCAGGCACTGGAACACACCGATGAGAAGTGCGGTTGTCCAGTCGATCCCGTCGATGCTGCCGATGACGGCCTTCTTGCCGGCATTTTGCTTCTCAACGAAGATAAAGAGGACGCCGTAGAGGATCAGCATGGCCGCGACCGTGACCGCATTGTAAAAATGCTCATCCAGCCAGTCGTCGAACGGAAGACCGATCACGATCGCCGGCAGGCAGGAGACCAGGATCTTAAGCCACATGAAGAATTTGCTCCGGTTAAGAACCTTAAATACGCCGCTCTCCTTCTCATTTACGCCCGTAAACGGCCAGAGTCTCGGGAAATACAGGAACACGACCGCCAGGATCGCTCCCAGCTGGATGACGACGAGGAACATGTTCCAATAAGCCTCGGAGACCGAGAGGCGAAGATAATTCTCCACCAGGATCATGTGCCCGGTAGAGCTGATCGGCAGCCACTCGGTGATGCCCTCGACGATCCCGAGGATAATTACTTTGATTATATCCGGCATAGAGCTCCTTTCCAAAACGCTAAAAAGCATTTTCCTGCATACTCAACCACTTTCTGATTATACAGAATTATTTGCGTCTGTCAAATAAAAAAACCGGAACCCTTCGTTCGGTTCCGGTTTTTAAGCCTTTGCTTTTTTACTCTTCTTCGCTCTCCATGACCAGTTCGTATTTGACGATATCCGCGATCAGGTTGCCGTCCGCCGCAAAGCTGATGGCTCTGGCCTCGATCGGCGTATAGAGGACAAAGGAAGCTGCCTGCTCACCGTCATTGACGAACAGTTCCAGACTGTAGCGGTCCAGAATGACCCGGAATTTGATCACCCCGTTCACCGCATTGACCGGGAACTCTCTTATATTCACGATATCGTGCGGGAAGCCGCTGTGCGTGCGGTCAACCTTCACGGTTCCGACATCCGGACGGAAGCGGATCAGCGTATAGTGCTCTCCGTCTTTGGCGACATAGATGCGGAACCACTTGTAAAGGTTCGTGACACTGACCGGACGGACCGAAACCGTCATGTCGACATATCTTCCGCTGATCCCGCTGAGACCCATCTCCCCGTTCACCAGGATATTATTGTACTCGACCCTGATGCCGCGATAGTTCTGAAGCTCCCGGACAGGCTCCTGATAAAGGCGCCCGTTTTTCACGGACAGTTCTCTCGGGATCGTCATCTGGCCCATAAAGCTCAAGTCATGCAGTCTGCAGGCGGAAGTCTCCCAGTTCTGCATCCATGCGATCATGATCCTGCGTCCGTCCTCCGCCATAAGAGTCTGCGGCGCATAAAAATCAAGACCGTAATCGATTGCGTGGACAGACTCCCTGAGAAGGTGCTTTGTCTTGCGGTCGAATGTGCCGATCATACAGACCGTTGCATTTCCCGGATGAAATTCCAGACCGATCGCCGACATCTCGATCGGGCTCACAAGAAGGACATGACGGCCGTCAAGCGGAAAGAAGTCCGGGCATTCCCACATTCTTCCGTACTGGTTGTGGCAGGAGGCAAGAATGCTCACGAATTTCCAGGAAAGCGCATCCTCGCTCTCATAAAGGAGAACCATACCGCTCCCGTCCGGACCTTCATTTACGATAACCGCATAGTATGTATCGTCTTCCCGCCAGATTTTCGGATCCCTGAAATCCTTTACGCTGCCTCCCTCCGGAAGCATATCCGCACCGATCACCGGGTTCCCTTCATATTTTTCATAATCAACGCCGTCCCCGAATGCTATGCACTGGGTCTGGAAGCTCTCAATGCGGCCGCTCTCATTTCTCTCGTTTCTGACACCCGTGTACATGAGAAGATGCCTTCCGTCCGGCATCTCAACGGCACTTCCCGAGAAGCAGCCGCCGCTGTCGTACTCCTGGTCCGGAGCCATCGCGGCAGGGAGACGCTCCCACCTGATAAAGTCCCTCGTCTTAACATGGCCCCAGTGCATCGGGCCCCACCTGACATCATAGGGGTAATACTGGAAAAATAAATGATACTCTCCCTTATACGGAGCAAACCCGTTCGGGTCATTGAGCCAGCCGATTCCACCCGTCACGTGAAATTTGGGCTGATCTGCATACGAATAAGGGAGGTATTTCTGCTCAAAATCGCGAGCCTCAGTGAGTAATTTGCTGGTCATGACGACACTCCTGTACTGTAATATGGTAAACAGATATTCTCTTAGAAATATTCCCGCCCTCCTTATGAAGGGCGGGAACAAATGTTACGAATTATTCCGCATAGTAAGCATCAAGATACTTCTGATAGATCGCGAGCAGCTCGTCAAGCTTGTATGCAGCAAGGTCCGCCTGCAGCTGATCCCAGTCAGCATCCGTGAAGCCGTTCATAACCCAGTCGGATTTTGCGGTGTTGATGCGCGGAGTGATGTCCGCAAGAAGGTTGGAAACGGTCTTGGTGTCGTCCGTGCTCATGAGAACGTTCGGGAAGACATATTTGCCGTTCATATCCGGTGTGTAGATGTTCTTGATCCAGTCAAGACGATACTGAGCATCGTCCGGGCAGGTGACATAGACGTCATAGT
>JAEEGL013211271.1_pt1 | contig 10964 bp, 8 predicted proteins | sample 9134231 | NCBI WGS metagenome assembly JAEEGL01 (sample SAMN16246548, study PRJNA631951) | gut metagenome | biome: gut microbiome; feature: rumen; material: fiber-attached | host: Bos | place: Iran: Karaj | collected 2018-10 | reverse complement strand
TAGATGTGATTTTAGATAAAATTTGCTTAAATTACGCGCGTAGCGATGATTTTCTGCTTCCATTTCGAGAAAAAGTAGTATCTTTGCAAACAAAAGAAAGATTCGAGAGAAAGTGTCAGAGGAGAGTTTTTACTAGCTTGAACAGAACGTGAGAGCTAAACAATACCCTTTTGAGATAGATTCAACGATATGTTTTCTAGTAGATGAGGATACCATCAGAAGATTTGCAGAAAAGAATAGTAGATACTATCAGATACAGGTTTTACGATAGATTGGACTTGTATGATGTGTATCGATGGCTCGACAACTTTCAAGATGACGAGCAGGAAATGGCTGTATGTGTATTAGAGAAACTGGAGTATTATCGCGAAGAAGACCTCTTGGGAATACTATTATCAAACCTTAATAGTATATTAGAAGATGCGTGGGAGAAGATTCAAAAACCATTTCGCATTTGGTTTATGCCACTTGGAAAACCAGGGAAAAGCGGACACGTTATTCAATATTTGGTGAAAAACCTGTATAAGAATAAAACGCCTAAGCATACAAAAGGGGTAATGTATCATAATCATCCTAAGGAGATAGACATTCAATCTTTGACTGATGAAGATGTTGTGGTATTCCTTGATGACATCATCGGTTCGGGGGATTCTTTTTCAACAGCTTGTAAACTCACGTTCGAAAGAACGAAAAAGAACGGAGAGATAGAACGAATAGATAATGAATGGACGATAGGTAACATCGTGAAAGCAGATGTACCATATACGTTAGTACTTTTGAGTTGTATTTTGATGGACAAAGGAAAGACAGTTTTGGAACATGATTTTCCATACATTAGATTGTATGGAGATATTAGAGTTCATGCGTTTAGCAAAAGCAAGTCACCATTTGGTGGGTATTATAAGATGAAAGGAATTAGAGAGTTTTGCTATAAATATGGTCAACAGATATGTAAAGGTCGGGAGTTGGGCTATTCCAATTCACAGGCTCTGATTATGTTCGCCCATGCTGTACCTAACAATACACTGCCGATTATATGGGTTAATGAATACGACAACAATGGCACAAAGAAATTCTGGCAACCTTTGATTGCAAGGAATCAGATGAAAAAACGAAGTATGGCCTTTATACAAAGGATGGACAATAATAGATGGGTATTTAAATTGTCTCAGTTCTTTGGAGTGGATTTAGATAATCCCGATTGGAAAGGTATTATCCAAGATAAAAATGTAAAATTGACATATCTGCTGAGATGCTTAGAAAAGAAGATGCCAGAGGTTGTAATAGCCAACGACATGGGATTGACAAATGATGATATGGCTTTTTTGTTTGAAGAAGGAGAGAAGGTTGGCTTGTGGGATAAAGATCATAAAGTAACATTGGAGGCGCAAAAGGCACTTGCCGAAGCATCTAAGATATTCAGAATTGAGAATAAGAATAAATCATTAATCTTAGTGGATGATCGTAATTATATGTACATACCAGAGACTTTCAGGGGGAAGTCATAGGAATTTAGCTTTAAGTGAAGATGAAACATTCTTTGCCGGTAGGTCCCGGGGGCATACTGAAATTAAAACACAATTACACTGATGGTGCTGAACAAAGTTTGCCCAGCACCGTCACTATCGTGACAATGACGTAAATGACTATGACAGATACCTGGGAGTCTCTTTTTAAAGAACGTGCCGTAGAAAATAACCATTCAGAAGACTATCTAGCGACATGTTTTAAATATGCTGGGTATTTGCACCAGCAGAATCTTCCTGTGATATTTGATTTTGTTCATCTTGCCATGTACTTTGGGTGTTTATCAGAAACTCTCAAAGGAATGGTTGCAAATGTTGAAAAACATTATAAAGAATATAAAATTAGAAAAAAATCTGGTGGCGATAGACTGATAGAAGCACCTGACGATATGCTGAAAGAAATACAGAGGTGGATTTATATAAACATACTTTGTAAAGATGTATCAATAAAGGAATGTGTACATGGATTTATACCTGCATTTAAGAATAGGGATAAAGCGCGTGGAATCTTGACAAATGCAGCAGCTCATGAAGGACATGACTGGCTAATCAATATTGATTTAAAAGATTTCTTTCATACAGTAAAACTGGACAGGGTGAAAGATTATTTCAGTTCACTAGGATACGAAGACGAAGTAGTTAAAACGCTGACAGCCTTATGTACGTATAAGTCACGTCTACCACAAGGTGCACCAACGAGTCCAATGCTATCCAATATCATAGCATCAAAAATGGATGAGATGATGCTGGAGTTCTGTAGAAAAAGGGGAATAATTTATACGCGTTATGCGGACGACCTGACATTTTCGGCTGATTATGATGTTGATATCCCACCTATTAAAGACATCTATAAAATCGTATATTTGAATGGATTCAAAGTAAATCGAATGAAAACAAAAGTACGATATAAAGGATGCAAACAAGAGGTTACGGGGCTGACTATAACAAATGGAGTTCATGTATCGCAACGGTATAAAAAAGAGATATTACGTGAATTGCATTTTTGTAAAAAGTTTGGGGTGTATGAACATTACCAACATATGAATACGACAAAAGGATTGTACAAGGACTGGCTAAGAGGAAAGATAATGTTCGTGAGACAGATTGACCCTGCATGCGGAAATAGGATGTTAGAACAGTTTAATGAGCTAAACTGGCTGGTATAAATATGATCTCAAAGACGATAGTCTATTATATCGTTTGCATAGATGAACTACAGAAGGTGAAGTAACTGATAGATAAAAAGGCTGTTGCTGATTTCTGTAGTAGGTTTCTTGGCATCTAAGCGCTGATGAGGGTGAATGACACCACTAAAATATGGAGAAAATCCATATCAAAGACGGTAACAGGACAAAGTGCAAGCTTTTTTGTTGGCCGTTCTGAAAACAGCAACGACTTTTACAAGTGAACTCATGTATCATATTATGAATCACTTGTATGGTTTTATCAATCTATGCACAAAATTCTCAGGATAATCATAGACGACTCCAACACTATAACGTGCTCTTGTAATTGCCACATATAATTTTGCTTTTACCTCTGGGTTCTCTATTTCCGTTCCATTGAGAATAAAACTTAGCATTTTTTCGGTTGGATATATAAGTACATGATCAAATGATTTACCTTTTACCAAACCGAAATTGTTGGTTGGATATTTTTCATTGACTTTTGACCTCACAGAATACCTTAACTGCATTGCACCACAATCTTTTTGATACTCTTCTACATCATCCTTCCTGACAAAATAGCAACCAACTCTTATTGCTTGGCCGTTATTTCCTGAAGTAACATGTGAAAGGTTTGGAAATATCAGATTGGATAATCCACATATATCGGCAGAACACCGATAATTAATATTTAATGAATTATTATCAACTTCAAGTTGTGGAAGCTTGGATTTGAAAAATTCAATCATCTGACTTCTTACGAACTTTTTGTTTTTATTTCCCTTACTTGTAATAAATACTCCTTGTCTAGGATCTCCAACGCAAGTTACATCAATGTCTCCATTAATTAAAGCTTTTATTAATTCCTGGTCGTAACCAGACAAATCTTGTACTTCATCTATAAATATTACTGGAAAAAGTTCTCTTATGTTTGCTATGACATGTCCTTGTACGGATTCGTTCAAATCAAGTAATAATTGTGCAATTTTATCAGCATATATAGCACCTTCGCTCGTGAAATAATACGCTTTTTCCTCTTTATTAATAAATTTTGCCGATGCTCCACCTGTAATACATAGACCATTTATGTCATCTTTAAACTTTAGGTCTTGATAAGGTTTCACCCCATGAGTAAGCATGAAAGTGTACCAAGGAAGAATCGTAATGTTTTTGGGTATAACTCCTACCTTTTGATAAAACCTACTTTTTATTTCTTCAACATTGTTGTCAGTATAGGTCGTTATTAAGACATTTCTGTGTTCGTTAAGAGCCAAATTAACTATCTTCTCTGTTTTTCCAGAGCCAGCGGCTGCAATAATAAGTTTACTCATTGGTGATCAAAATTAATTCACTCCATGACTAATCGCATCTAGGATATATTGTGGATAAGAGATTATTTCTGAAGTTTTCAACAAAGTTAGTGCAGACTCACCTTTTTGTGAATGAAGATGCCTTAACATCTTAGTTGTTGTATCAAATTCATTCCCAAATATTCGTTTAAAAACATCAAGATTGTTTGCCTTAAGCATTTTGGGTTCAAGTGTGTTGTAATTGAAATTATCTGGTAACGGATTTGATTCGTCTATGCATCCGAAGGATTCTTTTGTGTCAATGGTATCATCAAAACATATTTTGATATTTGGCACAGCTTTGTCGCCAAGATAGTTGTCGTATTTATTTTTGATAGCTTCAATGTCTCCATCATTGTCTGTTACAACTGCAATTGTCAAATTTAAAGCTTTTGCTATTTCTAAAAATCTAAGAAATGCCAATCCTCTTACACATAACACATCAACTCCATCTTCTATAGGCTGTCTTCCATACTTGTCTTTGTATGCACGTTGAACTACCAATTCATCAGAATCACCTTCAACCATTATTGTACGCTTGCATAAAAGCATTCTAAGAGTGTCGTAACCTGCTAATTTTTCAAAATAGGAAACAGTATCAGAGGATAAGTCTGTTAGTCTATAGGAGGTGTTATTTGAAAGAAGTATTAGTGACGATAATCTTAATTTGTTCAAGACAAAACTACTATGAGTGGAAACTAATAATTGCATTCCGTCAATCTGATTATTTATTGTACTAACCAACTCGTTTAGCTTACCAAAAGAAAGATGGTTTTCTGGCTCTTCTAGAAGGATAATACCTTCTGGAATATTTACTTTTTTAACTAATGCTAATTTTGTCTTAATGATACACTGTTCTCCCTTCCCCATAAAGTGGAAGGGAATTTCACGCATGTATGCAGTCAGAGAATCTTCCCATGCTCTCTTTGAAGACAGATCAACAGATAGAGATATATCTTCGCCATCTATTTGAGCCAAATCAGCCAATTTTCTATTAATTCCGACAATTGCATCATCTGTCATGAATATTTGCTGAGCTTTTCTGTAAGATTGAGTGATATTGATTTTGTCCTTTTCATCTAATTTATTTCGCACAATATGTGACACATACATGTCTGATGCCGTTTGATATTGCGTTGAGGTATCTATTAAAGATGCCTTGTATGGTATACTTCGAGCTGTTATGTCTTCCCTGTGAAAAGAACGCCAAACTACATGATAATATTCAACAGGCAGAGTTGTCATATCATGTAACTCCAATAAAGAATTGTATTCTGATTGATATGATTCATCAAAGCATATTTTATAATATAATCCACAAGCTTCTATTGTTTGAGAGTTGTGGTTTCCCTTCATAGAAGGGCAGTCATCAAAAAACACTTCAATTTCCACAGAAGGTGGCTCAATTGGTGTCCCCTCCTTAATAGATAGCAAATACTTATCAACTTCAGTTTTATTAAACAGGTATTGATTAATATCATTACGCACGTATTTCCCTTGATAAAAACCAGTCAGAGCTAAATTTACAGCCTCAATGATGGTACTTTTGCCAATTTCGTTAATCCCAACTATTATATTGACATTTGAGGACAAATCCAATTGAAACCAATCAGAAAAGCGCTTAAAATTTTTTATTCGAATTTTTGTAATATACATATAGATTGTCTTTAGTATGCAAATATTATGTTAGGGATTTTAATATAACGAATGGAAATAATCTTGAATATCAGTAAGTCTTTTTAATAACTCGTCAAATTTAAGCGCATCCCCATAAATGAAACTTTCCTTCATTTCGTTGTAGTCCGACTCATAAGCTGGCATCAGTTCTTCATTAGGCACAATCTGAATGTTGGCTGGTAGCTCCTTGTCGTAATCCACATAGCCTACATGATAGAACTTGCGTCTGTGTTCCACAATCTCATTATAGAGAGTCACATCTTTGAGAGCCATTTCTGCGTAGGGAGTGTGCATGAGCTTTTCCAAGTCATAGAAATGGCGAGTCATGCGGTGTGTCCTCGGCTTGTCCTTTTGGTATTCCTCGCATAACAGGAACGCCTTTTCAAGAAAAGTCCTTGCAGGACTGACGGTACGGATGGTTTGAACGAAATCTGAATCCACATTTTCCCCATCGAAGACTTGTTCCACCAACGATGATATACGTCTCATTTCAAATGGCTCCGACATGGACAATACGCTTATCTCAATTTTGATAGTAGGCACGGCGTATGAGGCTTGGCTATTATAGAGCGATGGGTATTGAACGTAAAGAACAGACGGATCTTTGTCATGGGGTACTTTTCTCGGTTCTCCGTTTTCATCCAAGATTTCATTGTCGCCAAGTACGGCCACGTCAAGTCCTAATGCTTTTAGCTTACTATCCAACTCTAACTTGAACTCGCCAAGAAGAAAGTCCTGACCTTTTTCGCGAAGATTATGTATCTGCGTGTTAGATGTACAACTAGCACATAATAGTTTCTTCACATTCAAGAAATAGTCACGGCTCAGAGCCAAGTCTATGTCCTCACTGAATCGGTTGATGATGTCCCACCCTTTACTAAGGCTTGTTCCACCTTTGAACAATAGGTATTCGCTGATTCTGGTATGGAACATGGCATAGAGAACAGCAGTAACCCACCAGTCTTTTTCGGCAGAGGCTTCATCTATCTGCTTTGCCTGACTGACGGCTTGTATCATTGCCCTACGCTCATCTATTGAGAAGTCAATCCATTTACTCATTGTCTTGTCCTTTTATATTTCTTTTGATTATTTGTCTCATCCAAACTGGAGCTAAAAGCAAATCGTGTTCTATAGTGTCCTTTTCGGGTGTTTCGGCCAGCAACTTTGCAATCTGCCATTCATCTTCTTGTGTGATGTTTTTTTCGCCGATGCTACGCAATGCCTGTACCAGTTCTTGCATTAACTTCCCTCTAAAGGCAAAATTCCTTGGTGCTCCATGTTTTAAGGTAACAGTCCTATTTCCAAGACTCAGTTTTCTACCAGAGCCGGTAGTCAGGAAACTTGTATTCATGGGAACCTGGGTAGAGAATCCGAGACGATTTGCCGCAGTGGCTCCCGTAGGAATGATTACAGCCTTATCTCTTTTGGCAATCTCTGTCACCAGTTCAAAGGCGGAAGGGTATAGGATGCCGAAGCGAGTCTTACGTGCCTTGACATAAACCCCCTTTGCTATACGGCTGATAAGCCCTTCACGCTCAAAGATTGCCAACAGTTTGGTGACATACTCCACATCATATTGTGGAAAGGAAGACACGAAGTAAACCTCTCCAAACTTGCTATGGGCAATCTTACTCTTAATCTTGTTAACTACAGCGTCTTGCATATAGATATTGATTTGATTTTGGTCGGAATGATTACAAATATTTCCGACTGCAAAGATACTATTTTTCTTTCAAATAACAATGAATTTTCCCTTGAAATTAAGTTTTCTTGGCTGAAAAAGGCGAGTTTGTTATCATTTGAACTACATTTCCATAAGATTTTGTTTGTCGTTTCCACATTTTGAAACCATATTATGCTCTCAAAAATGAAGTGTAGCCAAATTAAACGAATCATTGCACATTCGATTACTTTTTGTGGTTTTCAAATGTTAAAAACGTTAAATCTTCGCTATTTTCTCCTTCAATAGAATCCATACAACCACTTTTCTACCGTTTTAAGCAAAACAAATTGAAACACAACAAGTTGCAAATACTATGGATGCACCGACCTGACTTCTGTCACTATTTCAGAAGGTGTGACGAGCATCGGCGAAAGTGCCTTCTGTGACTGCTCTAGTCTGACCCAAATCATTATCCCAAACAGCGTAACGCTCATCTATGGTTGGGCCTTTATGGCTTGTACGAGCCTGACCTCCATCACTCTTCCAGAGAGCGAGCCTTACATAGAAGGAAGCACCTTCAACGGCTGCGGAAGCCTTACCTCCGTCACTATCCCCAATAACTGGACGAGCATTCCTAATGAGATGTTCTTGTATTGTGGTGGCCTGACCTTTATTGCCATTCCAGAGAGCGTAACAAGCATCGGCGAACGAGCATTTACTGGTTGCAGTGGATTGAGACACATCTATTGCTATGCCGAAGAAGTTCCTAATACTGGCAGTGATGCCTTTGAAGAAGTAAACAGTCGTGTTGCGAAACTCCATGTTCCACCAACTTCTGTAGAAGCTTACAGCACAACAGAGCCGTGGAGTTCTTTCAAGAACATTGTAGCGATTGAGTCGTATGTGCTGACCTATATGGTTGATGGTGAAGAATACAAGACATACCCAATCACGGAAGGGAAGCCCATCGTTCCCGAGGAAGAGCCAACGAAGGAAGGCTACACTTTCTCCGGCTGGAGCGAAATACCAGACAGGATGCCCGCAGAAGATGTTGTCGTGACAGGCTCTTTCTCTATCAACAGCTACACCATAACCTACATAGTGGATGGCGAGGAATACAAGACTGACACATTGGAGTACAATGCTGCCATAACGCCGGAAGAGATTCCCGTCAAGGAAGGCTGTACTTTCTCTGGTTGGAATGAAATACCAGAAACGATGCCTGCCCATGATGTAACGGTAACAGGCACTTTCGGCGCTAATCCCTGCACTATCGTCTTCAACACTGATGGCGGAAACCCAATACTGAGCCTCTTTGGGGAAGCAGGCAGCGAGGTAACTCCTCCAGACGACCCGACACGGGAAGGATACACATTCCTCGGTTGGGAGCCTGCTATACCAGAAACGATGCCAGAGGAGGGACTGATAGTCACGGCTCAATGGCAAATCAACAGCTATACGTTATTATATATGGTGGATGATGAGGAATACAACAGGAGTGAGGTTGAGTATGGCACAGAGATTACGCCACTGGAAGAGCCGACGAAGGAAGGCTACACGTTCTCTGGCTGGAGCGAAATACCCGAAACAATGCCTGGGGGCGATGTTGTTGTGACTGGCAACTTCACCATCAACAACTACACTCTGACCTACATCATAAACGATGAGGAGTACAAGACGTTTACTCTTGTCTATGGCTCGGAAATCGTTCCTGAAGAAGAACCTTCGAGGGAAGGCTACACCTTCTCGGGTTGGAGCGAGATACCAGAGACGATGCCTGCACACGATGTCACGGTAACTGGCACATTCACTGGCATCAGCTACAATGTGACCTTCATCGTTGATGGTGAGGAATACAAGACAGACTCCATTCCATACGGCACACCGCTTACTTCATTGGAAGAGCCAACGAAGGAAGGCTATACATTCTCCGGCTGGAACGACCTGCCCGAAACAATGCCAGCAGAAGACATCGTTATAACTGGCACGTTCATCATCAACCAATACCTGTTGACATATCTTGTTGACGGTGAAGAATACAAGTCCTACGAGATTGACTACAACATGCCATTGACACCTGAAGCAGAGCCGACGAAGAAGGGCATGACCTTCTCCGGTTGGAACGAGATGCCAGAAACAATGCCTGCCAATGATGTAACCGTAACAGGTTCGTTCAGCTGGTCGACGGAAACACTTGACGGCATCGTCTATGAAGTAGCTGACACGCTGAGCAATTATGCTTCTGTCATTGGCTATGAAGGCGAAAGTGAAGAGGCAGAACTTCTTTCCGAAGTTGTGATTGGCGGAGATAGTTATACCGTTTACAGCATTGCCGAGGATGCTTTGCCCCACACTCTAACGATACACACCTCTGTAGGAAGGTTGCTGCTCTGGTTGTGGAGCAACGGCTATACAGACATCAAGGAAATAGAAACCGGCAGAGACCTTTCCGCTCCCGAAGTGGCTTTGGCTCAGGCAACTGCAAGTTCATTGACATTGTCCTTCGTAAACGACTATCCGGAGTTTAGTGAAATGGTAGAGTTCTCAGGTTCTCCTATTGAGAAGGGCGAAAATGGATACTCTATGAAACTCACTGGATTAGACCCCGATTATGAATATGAGGGACTTGCTTCTGTTACTCTTACCTTTGAGGATGCTTCATACACAAAGACATGTTCCTTCAGGACAGAACCCCTCAACCTTAACACCCTGCTCCCGAAAGTCATCTCCGAGGGCAACGTCATTGTGGCAGCCGAATCGAACCTCGACGATGACGAGGCAAATGTGGGCTTCAAGTGGAGGCGAACAGCATGGGAGGACGACGAAGAGATTTTCCCGTCACGTTCTGGTGTTGCATATCTCTATGAGGGCATGATGGAAGGCATCATCCGCAATCTTAGCAGCAATCCGTGGAAGGTTCGTCCTTTCTACACATCGAATGCCGGCAATACTTATTATGGTGCCTGGAGAGGTATTGATCCTTCTGACTACTCTTATTTTGAGCCAACAGTTCATACTTACGCAGCACTTGCTGTTACAGACAGCACAGCAGAGGTGAAGGGTTATGCAATGCAAGGGACGGACAATGTGGAGAGCCAAGGCATCATGTATTGGGAGAATACTCCTTCTTCCTCTTCACGGAGGAAAGCGAACGGCATTCCTGATGATGCAAAGATAGTAGAAGTATTCTCTCCTGTGATGAAAGTCACACTGAGTGGTCTCGACTATGATACAGAGTACAACTTTGTGGCATTTGTCAAGACAGCAAACGGCGAAACCTTCTATGGCGAACAACAATCGTTCCGCACAACCTCAGATCCAGACGGCATCGATGAGATTGAAGATTCAACATTGGAGATTGAAGAGGCGTGGTACTCGCTCGATGGCAAGAAACTTGCCAAGCCGCAAAAGGGCATCAACATCATCCGCTACTCAGACGGAACGACAAGAAAGGTCTTGATTAAGTGAGAGCAGATCCAAGTTGGCTTGTGCTATGCCGAGCGTAAAAGAGCTCGACGAAGTCAAGGTGAAGTAAACACTTCTATACACAATAAGAGAGCCTCGATAAGTTATTGGGGCTCTC
>JAEEGL012882382.1_pt1 | contig 10964 bp, 9 predicted proteins | sample 9134231 | NCBI WGS metagenome assembly JAEEGL01 (sample SAMN16246548, study PRJNA631951) | gut metagenome | biome: gut microbiome; feature: rumen; material: fiber-attached | host: Bos | place: Iran: Karaj | collected 2018-10 | reverse complement strand
CGGCTGGAGAGCAGCAAGATCCCCGCCTGCATGAAGGGCTTCCCCATCACCCTGGTATCCGCCGGACTGATGGCCGTGGCCTTCATGGGCTTCCAGGGCTTAGTGTAAGGAGGGCGGCAAGAAATGACGATTTTATATGCCGGTATCCTGCTGGGCGCGCTGGGCGTTATTTTCGGCGCGGTGCTTACCTTCGCCAGCAAAAAATTCCATGTGGAAGTGGATGAACGGGTGGCTCAGGTGCGCGAATGCCTGGGCGGCGCCAACTGCGGCGCCTGCGGCTATCCCGGCTGCGACGGCTTTGCCGCCGCGGTGGTCAAGGGCGAAGCGCCCATCAACGGCTGTGCTCCCGCCGGTGAAAAAGGCGTGAAGGGCATTGCCAGGATCATGGGCGTGGAAGCCGCCGCGGGCGAGAGGATGGTAGCCCGGGTGCTGTGCCAGGGCGAAAACGGTATCGCCAAGGAACGCTATGAATACGACGGCTATCAAAGCTGCGCCACCGCTTCCGGCCTGGCCGGGGGCCCCAAGGACTGCCGCTTTGCCTGCCTGGGCCTGGGCGACTGTATGGATAAATGCGCCTTCGGCGCCATCCATATGGAAAATGGTATCGCACACATCGATCCCGATAAGTGCACCGCCTGCGGCCAGTGCGTAAAGACCTGCCCCCGCAGCGTGATCAAGCTGCTGCCCGTATCCTCCAATGTGATCGTGCGCTGCCGCAACAGCGACGTGGCCCGCGTGGCCCGCGCCGTGTGCATGGACGCCTGCATTGGCTGCGGCCGCTGCAAGAAGGAATGCCAGTACGAAGCCATCACCGTGGAAAACGGCTTCGCCCGCATCGATCCTGCCAAGTGCACCCACTGCGGCGCCTGCGCCGCCGTGTGCCCCTGCAAGTGCATCACAGTGGAATAATATGCTATGATATTTCTGGGGGAACCCGCTCTTTGAAATCGCTTCGCGCGGCCTGCGCTTCGCTTGCCTGTGCTGTAATTCTAATATATTGGCTTACAGCGCGTCATGCGTCTGAAGCCGCATGACTGAAAGAGCGGTTTCCCCAGCCCCTTTCCGTGAAAGACGATTAGGTAAAGGGATTCATTGATAGTCATTTCAGAATCATTAAGAAAGAAAAACTCCCCGGATGGAATCGCTTCCGTCCGGGGAGCTTTCGCATATATTCCGTTTGTTTATGGCTGCGCCGTTTGCGTTTCCGGCACTGCCGTTTCTTCATCGATCACAGTAAAATTGGGCGTGGGAGAAGGCGCCGGCGTGGGCTCCGCAGTGGGAGCGGGCGTGGGAGCCTGGGTGGGCACAGGGGTTTTGAACTTTTCCCGCACTTCGTCATAGAGCTTTTGCAGGGTGTTCTTGCCCGCGCTTCCATCGGAGGACAGGCCCCGGCTGCGCTGATAGGCCGCTACGGCCCGCTGGGTGCCCTCCCGGTACTGGCCGGTAACGGTGCCCTGGTAGAAGCCCATTTCCTTCAGCTTCATCTGCAGCCAATACACATCCTGGCCTTCCTTGCCCAAATTCAGGCTCCGGGACACCTCCGAAGGAGCCTTGGTGCCGTCGTAAGTGTAATGCGGCGGTTCCGGGGTCACTTCGGGCAGCATGGTTTTCCGGTTCAGCGCGCCGGGCTGCACGGCATAGCGCAGTTCGGGATCGGCGTCCGCGTCCTCATGAATCCAAACCTGCATGCCCTCTTCCACATGATCGTAAATCCATTTGGCGTCGGCCACGGTCAGCCGGATGCAGCCATGGGAGCCCCGCTTGCCCAGATTGTTCAGGGAGGATACCTTCAGCGAGTTGGAATCGCTGGCCTTGCCGTAAATCACGCTGTGGAAGGCAATTTCCTCAGTGATCTTCGTCCACCAGCGGGCCTCCGTGTTGCCCCATTTGGTGAACAGGCAGGTGGTGGCTTTCCGGCCGGACAGGGTATGGGTGCCCACCGGGGAAGGATTGGATGTGGACCCCGTGGTGCACAGGAAACTGCGGTCCAGATCCGTGTAGCCCTTGGTGTCATAGTTGTATTTCCAGACCTTTACCACCTGGTTCTTCACGTCCACCTCAAAGAAGTAGGGCAGCACGTATTCCGGTTTGGGGGCGCTGTAGGCGCTGACGGTGGTTTCATCGTTGAAAATGGCGTTCCAGGTGTTTTCATCCACCACGCCGGTGGCTTTCAGGCTGTTGTGGGTCTGGAAGGCCTGCACTGCCTTTTGGGTGTTCTCGCCATAATTTGTGGTGGTGGTGTAAAAGGTAAAGAAACCCAGCTCCTTCAGCCGCTCCTGAACGCGCCTTACATCTTCGCTCTTGTCTCCGCGGCTGAGCTTTTTGGTAAACGGCACATAGTTCGTCGGCGGCGCGGTAACGATCACTGCCGCGCTTTCCGGATCGTCAAAGGTTACCATTTCCCCTTCTCCGCCCAAATAGGAAGCGTTGAACAGCGCGTCCCAGGTTTCCTCATCCACCGTACCGGTGACGGAAATTCCGTTGGCCTTCTGAAATGCTTCCACCGCGGCCTGGGTATTTTTATAATAGCCCGTGGTGGTTTTGGAATAAGTAAAAAAGCCTAAATCCTTCAGCTTCTGCTGTACCTTCTGTACATCGCTGCCGGTGGTTCCGTAACGCAGCTCCCGTTCAAAGGGCTGATAGGGGCCCGGGGTCACAGCAGGGCCCGGCGTAGGTACGGGAGTGGGGGTAGGCGTGGGCCGAATGGCCAAAGAAAACAGCTTTTCCTGGGTTTTCACGTCCGCGTCGCCGGTGATTTCCATGCTGTTCTCGCCCTGGAAAACCTTCACGGCCATGGTGGTGCCCTCCAGGTACGTGCCGGTGATATTCCCGGAATAATACCCCAGCTCCACCAGCTTTTCCTGGAGCACCTTCACATCCAGTCCCTCCGTGCCATAGGTCAGGGGCCGGTAGCAATCGCCGTAAATGATATTCAGGGTCGTTTCATCCGCGATGCCCGTTGCTACCAGGCCATAGGCCGACTGCACCGCCGCAACCGCCGTTTCCGTGGCGGCGCTGTACTGATCCGAAGCGCGAACCGTTGTATAGTTCAATTGGCGCAGCCGGGTGTTCAGTTCCAGCACCGCGTCTCCGGAATCGCCGGGCTTTAAGCCTTCCTCCGCGAACGCGGCGCATGCCATTAAACAGATTACCCATACCGCCAGAAGGAGGCTGATTTTTTTTGCCATCTTTTTCACCTCTGTACTGATGTTTGATTTTCGTTTTCTAAGGTGATTGTAAATATTCACGGTCACAAAATCAATACTGATTATTTGGAAAATCAGCCTTCTTTTGCCAGCTGCTGCCCCATGATCACGCCCATGACAGAGGCCATCATCAGGCCCCTGGTCCAGCCGCTGGAATCGCCCAGGCAATGAAGCCCCTCAATGTTGGTTTGCAGGGCCTGGTTCATTTTGATGCGGTTGGAATAGAATTTCAATTCCGGAGAATACAGCAGCGTTTCAGCTCCCGCGAAGCCCGGCACCACTTCATCCATGGCCTGCATGAAATGAATGATATTGGTCATGGCCCGGTAGGGCATGGCGGCGGTGATATCCCCTGCCACCGCGTCCGGCAGCGTGGGCCGCACGTTGGCCCGGATCAGCTCCTTCTGCCAGGTGCGCTTCCCATCCAAAATATCTCCGAAGCGCTGCACCAGGATGCGGCCGCTGCCCAGCATATTGGTCAGTTCTCCCACCTTTTGGGCATAGGCGATGGGCTGATTGAAGGGCTCCGTAAAATTATGGGAACAGAGAATGGCCAAATTGGTATTCTCCGTTTTCAGTTCCTTATAGGAATGGCCGTTCACCACCGCCAGGTCGTTATCGTAGTTTTCCTGACTCACGAAGCCGCCGGGATTCTGGCAGAAGGTGCGCACCTTGTCCTTGAAAGGCCGGGGGTACCCCACCAGCTTGCTTTCGTACAGCACCCGGTTCACCGTTTCCATGACCTCATTGCGCACTTCCACACGCACGCCAATATCCACCGTACCCGGCTGATGGGCAATGCCGTGCTCCTCGCACAGCTTCTCCAGCCAGTCCGCGCCCCGGCGTCCCGTGGCTACCACGGTATGGGAGGCCCGGATTTCTTCCTGCACCCCGTTCTTTTCCGCTGCCACGCCCACGCACTTGAAGCCCTCCAGCAGGAGGTTCACGCAGTTGTAGCCAAACAGGATCTCCACACCCTGCGCCATCAAATAATTCTCGATATCCCGGTACAGGATCTGGGCTTTTTCCGTACCCAAATGCCGGATGGGGCAATCCACCAGCTTCAGCCCGGCCCGGATGGCACGCAGCCGGATTTTCTTGATTTCCTCGCTTTGGCCGATGCCCTCCACGTGGGTATCCGCCCCGAAATCCAGGTAAATCTGATCGGTATAGTTAATCATTTCCTGCGCGTAGTTTTCTCCGATCAATTCCGGCAGCTGTCCTCCCACCTCATAGGACAGGGAAAGCTTGCCATCGGAAAAAGCGCCGGCCCCGGAAAACCCCGTGGTGATATGGCAATAGGGCTTGCAGTTCATGCACTTCCCGGTTTTCACCTTGGGGCAGTGCCGCTTTTCAATGGCCGCGCCTTTTTCCAGGATGGTAATCTTTTTCCGGCTCCCCTTGCGCAGCATTTCCAGCGCGGTAAAAATACCCGCCGGTCCCGCGCCCACGATCAAAATGTCTGTGTTCATTTTTTCCTCACCGTTTTTCGTAATAGGCATTCCAGCCCAATGATATTATAACGATATCATTTCAACATTGTCAATCATTTACTTAAAAATGTTACAATATATTTTCAAAAATGTATAGATAAAGAAATATTTTGCCAATTCAAAAGCACGGCTGGAATGAAAGTTTCCCGTCCCGGCCGTGCCTGATATGCAGCCGTCAAGCTGCTCGTTATGATATTTCGCTTATTTTTTCCGGATCATATCCTGCGCCAGCGCATCCATATCATATTCCCCCGGTGTCTGCCCGGCAATAAAGCGGGCGGCCCGCAGCGCGCCACGGGCGAAAATGGACCGGTCCTGGGCGGAATGGGAAAGCGATACCACCTCGGAGGGGCCGTAGAACCCCACTTCATGCTCGCCGGGCACCGTGCCGCCCCGGATGGCATGCAATCCGATTTCCTTCTTTTCCCGCTTCTGGGTCCGGCCGTTCCGGCCAAAGACGGGCTGGGAATCAGGGCCGCTCACCGCATCGTACAGCATAAGGGCTGTTCCGCTGGGCGCGTCGATTTTTTGGTTGTGGTGCCGCTCGATGATTTCAATATCGAAATCCGGCAGCAGCTGTGCAGCCTGGCGAGCCAGGGTTTTGAGCACATACACGCCCAGACTCAGATTGGCGCTGCGGAAAATAGGGATCATCTCCGCCGCTTTTCCAATAGCCGCCAGATCCTGTTCATTGTAGCCCGTCGCCGCCAGCACCACCGGCAAATGGTGTTCCGTGGCATAGGAAAGCAAAGCGGGAAGCCCCTCGGGGCGGGAAAAATCCACGATCACCTGGGCTTCCTCCCGCACCAGGGAAAAGGATGGATACACGGGAAACTGATCCCAGGCTTCGGCCCGTACGTCCACGCCGGCAATAATGGCCGCGTCTTCCTCCTCGGCCAGGGCAGCCACCTGATGGCCCATACGGCCGCAGGCGCCGGACAAAAGAATCTTCAGCATATCAAACCTGCCTTCTGCATTTCTGTTTTCAGCTTTTGTTCGTTTTCGGCGGAAAGGGGCACCAAGGGAAGCCGCACTTCGTTTTCGCACAGTCCCATCATCGCCGCGGCAGCTTTCACCGGAATGGGGTTCACTTCGCTGAACAAAGCGTTGATCAGCGGCAGGTATTCAAGGTTCAGCTTCGCCGCTTCCGTCACCGGCAGATGAGTCATATCCCGCATGAGGGCGGGGGCGATATTGGCCAGCACCGAAATGGTGCCCAGCCCTCCTATGGCCCGCATGGGCGCGGTCAATTCATCGGAGCCGGAATAAAACGCGATGTCATCCCCGCAGAGCCGGATCATCTCCATGATCTGCAGCATATTGCCGGAGGCTTCCTTCATGCCGATGATGTTTTCCTCCCGGCTCAGAATCTCCAGCGTTTTGGGCTGCATGTTCAGCCCCGTGCGGGAGGGCACGTTGTACAGGATCACAGGCAGGGCCCCGTCTCGGGCAATGGCGGTGTAATGGGCAATCAGCCCGGCCTGGGTGGTTTTGTTGTAATAGGGGGTCACGCAAAGCTGAGCGTCCGCGCCCAGTTCTTTGGCCCGCCGGGCCTTATGGATCACGTCCATGGTGCAGTTGCCGCCGGTTCCGGCAATGACGGGCACCCGGCCATGCACGCTTTGGATCACAAAGGACAGCACGCTTTCCCATTCCTCCCCCGTCATGGCGGAGGGTTCGCCGGTGGTGCCGCAGGCCACGATGCCGTCGATGCCGTTTTTCAACTGGAATTCCAAAATATTTTCCAAAGCAGGGTAATCCACCGCTCCATTTTTAAAGGGGGTGATCAGCGCGGACGCGCAGCCTGTAAACAAGGCTTGGGGCATAGTTTACTCCTTTCGCTGGATATAGCCCTGGGCACAGAGCAATTCAGCAGACAATACGCCGCCGCCGGCAGCGCCGCGGAGCGTGTTATGGGATAAGCACACGAACTTGTAATCGAAAATGCTGTCCTCCCGCAGACGGCCCACGGAAATGCCCATGCCCCGCTCAAAATCCCGATCCAGGCGGGTCTGGGGCCGGTCCGGCTCCTCCATATAGCGGATGAAGGGGGTCGGCGCGCTGGGCAGGGCCAATTGCTGGGCCAGGGTGTGGTAATTCTTCCATCGTTCAAAGATTGCCTCCATGGAAGGCTTTCTCTCAAAGGATACGCTTACCGCCGCCATATGACCGTCCGCTACCGGCACCCGCAGGCACTGGGCGCTGATGACGGGGGTTTTCGCAAGCTCGATGGCGCTGCCGTCGGCGGAAAGCTCGCCCCAAATTTTCAGGGGCTCCTGTTCGCTCTTTTCTTCCTCGCCGCCGATGTAGGGGATCACGTTGTCCAGAATCTCCGGCCAGCGCTCAAAGGTTTTGCCCGCGCCTGAAATAGCCTGGTACGTGCATACCGATACGGCCTTCAGCCCGAAATCCCGCAGGGGGGTCAGGGCAGGCACATAGCTTTGAATGGAACAGTTGGGCTTTACGGCGATGAAGCCGTGCTTGGTGCCCAGGCGCTTGCGCTGGGCGAAAATGATGGGAGCGTGGCCCGCGTTGATTTCGGGAATCAGCATGGGCACGTCGGGCAGCAAACGGCAGGCGCTGTTGTTGCTAACCACCGGCGTTTCCGCCTTGGCATAGCTTTCCTCCAGCTCCCGGGTGGCTTTCTTATCCATGGCTGTGGCGCAAAAAACAAAATCGCATTTTTCGGAAACGGCCTTTACGTCCGCCGCGTCCATGACCACCATATCCGCCGCCTTTTCGGGAACGGGCCAGGAAAAAGCCCAGCGGCCCTCCACCGCTTCCCGGTAGGGCTTTCCGGCGCTGCGGCCGCTGGCGGCCAGGACGGTGATTTCAAACCAGGGGTGATTTTCCAGCAGGCTCACAAAACGCTGGCCTACCATGCCGGTGGCTCCGATGATTCCTACGCGATACTTTTCCATGCTGCACATCCTTTCTTGATACCATCCTATGAAAAAAGAGAAAAGTGGGAAACAGTTTATTTAAAAATGCACTCTGCGCCGCACTTCCTCCCGCACGGCCCGGTTCCCATTGATAAAGAACAGGGCCAGCGAAAGAAACATGCACGGCGCCAGCACAAAGGGCGACCAGATAAACGTGGGGCCCTTGCCCCAGGATAGATTGCACAGCCATTCGATGAACAGACATTCCGCCGGAATGGCCGCCAAAAACGCCGCCAAAATGGTGAGCTTGTTCAGCCACCCATCCCGGTACAGCTTGGTGATGAAAAAGATCAGCACCGCCGCCAGGGTCAGGGCCGGCAGGGCAATGGGAAAAAACCAGGGTCCCGAAGCGCTTAAATGCTCCACCAGCATCAGATACCCGTTCAGGCAGACGAACGAGGAGGCAATGGCGAAATATACCTGATGCTTATTCGCCTGCAGCGGCACCGCCACCGAGATAAACAGCATCACCAGCGCGCCGGATGCGTATCCGCTCCAGGTGACGGCCCCCGAAATCAAAAAATCGATGATGAAGCACAGGAGGGCAGGCATCAGCAGCATCAGCGCCGACAGCATGAGCAGGAAACGCTTGCTTTTCTTCAGTTCCTGCTCCGGCATCCTCACGGGATAGGGGGCCGCCGCTTCCCGCCGGGGCTCCGCGGGATCGTAAACCGGCGTTTGGCACAGCGGGCAGCGCTTTTTGCCGTCCCCCAGCTTCACGCCGCAGTGTACGCAGTAAGCCATGATCAATCGTCCTCCCAATTGCTTTCTACCGTCACCGGGATCCCCTGCTCCACCAGGAACCGAAGCACCTCCCGGGGCAGGTCGGTTTCCCGGATATTGCTGGAAAACACCAGCCGCAGATCATCGCCAGTGGTGATGGAAGCGCAGTTGCATGTGGGACTGGCGGGCGAGCCCAGCTGAAACTCAAACCGCTTGATCAGCCTTTCCGCGCCGGTGGGCACGGATGTTTTGCCCAGATTGGTCAGCGTGGAGGTAACCAGCTTGTCACCCGCCTGACGGAACACCCCGCCGATCACCAGATTTTTGATCAGCAGCGGCACCAGGCGAATGAACAGGTTCTTTTCGTCCGCCACGTTGGTGGCGATGACGGCGGAAAGCAGCTTGGGATTCACGGCGTACTGCATATAGGCGTGCACCTCCCGGGCGATTTCCGGGAAGGTGTATTCCCCCAGCCGCGGATCAATGCCGGGATTCACGAAGGTGGAGAAATTGCGAAGTGTGGCGGAAGGATAAAAAGAGCGCATATTTACCGGCACGGATACGCGCACGGGCAGCTTCTTTTTCTTTCCCTGCCTTTCCTGTTCCCGGTAAGCCGCCCACAGAATGGCGCCGGAAAGGTACTCTGTCACGGAAACGCCCGTTTCCCGGGCCCTTTGCAGCACTTGGGACGCGGGCATGGATGCCGCCGTAATGTGCAGCGTGTGGGGAATTTCCGCCGTAGCCGGAAAGTGGTAGGCCTTTTCTTCCTTTCGGGAAACGCGCACCTTGGGCAGCGGCATATCCAGAAACATATCCCGCGTTTCTTCCTTTTTCGGGCTTTCCCAGGGGTTCAGGGCCCCGTTGTCGCAGGCCACCCGTTTTCCGCCGATGCGCAAATATTCCGCCGTCAGGGTTTTGATGAAAATCAGGCCCCCGGACCCGTCTGTCAGGGAATGGAAGAATTCCGCCGAGATCCGGTTCCGGTAATAGAATACCCGCAAAAGATAGCCGTGATCCTCCTTGAAGCGAAACGGCATACAGGGATGCCCGCTGTCCTGCCGGACGGTAAGCGGCTCCTTGATCTCCTCCAGGTAGTACCAGAAAATACCGGCCCGAAGGCGCGCCTTCAAAGAAGGAAAACGGGGCAGCACGCTGTCCGCCGCCTTTTGCAGCCGGGCGGGATCAATGGGCTCATACAGCTCCGCCGAAATACGGAAAGTGCTGCTCCATCGGGCTGTGGATACCGCGGGATACAGCTTTCCTGCGTTGTCCAGCTTGAACCATCGCTTTTCACGCAAAGCGCTGACCCCCCTTTCCGCACTCACAGTATACCATATTCAGTCAACGGAAACAAGCAAGGAACATAAAAGGTACGAAAAATAGACGATTTTTAAGCGATTCCGCTTCCTTCCGTCCTGCGCCGAATATGTCATACGGCAAACAGAATAAATGAAAAAAACCGCCGGACGAGCCGACGGCTTTCTCTGCTTCGGATTATTCCTGAGCGGGAGCTCCTACGGGGCAGGTTTCGGCGCAAACGCCGCATTCGATGCACTTTTCAGGATCGATTTCATACTTGCCGTCGCCTTCAGAAATTGCTTCCTGGGGGCATTCCGCCGCGCAAGCGCCGCACATGATGCAAGCATCAGAAATTTTATAAGCCATTAATTTGCACCTCCAAATATGATCGTGTAATCACGTCTTGATTATCATATCATTATTGCGCGAAAAACGCAAGTATTTTGAAGAAAATTTATACAAAACACATAAAATACTCTCTGCTTATTATAGCGGTTTCATTGTTAGAAATAACTTACTTTTCACAAAAAACATTCTTTTCATGTAGAATACGGAAAATTTTATCCCGTAATCATCACAAATAAAAGGCCCGATCGCATAAGACCGGGCGAAAAGAACAAAACCGATCAGTTTTCCAGCGCGTTCATCGCGTCGATTTTGGATTTGCGCAAAAGTGTGGACGCAGTACATTTGGGGCAGGGTGTCAGCTTGGCGAAGTCGTCGGAATCCAGTTCGCCATAGGTAAAGGGGCTCAGGGGCAGGAATCGGGATTTTACGCTGGGGCAGTTCTGATCCTCATGGAAATACTTGCCGCCCTCGGGATTGTAATACAATTCGTAATCGTCCGCCACGGGATAGGGGCGTTTGCGGCCCGTATCATCCCAGATGAGCACCTTGGTGTTCACCTTGATATTGTCCCACAGCCATTTGATGTTCTGGCCCTGTTCGTTGGCGGCTTTCTGCACCCGGATGCAGCCGTGGCTGGCTTTCTGGCCCAGCATTTTTACCGTGGAGGAATAATCCCGGTTGGCTGCGGGGGTGTCCGCGTTGCCGATGTAAGGCACCTCATGAATGGCGCAGCCGCCGTTGACGCGCATGCCGTAGTCGCACCACAGGTTGCCGGCGGGGAAACCGCCCATTCTGCTGATCATCACAAATTCGCCGGAGGGCGTTTCGTTCCAGGACTGCTTGGCGTTATTCAGACCGGTAGAGACCAGCAGGCTGCCGATGCACTTGCCGTCAGAGAAGATATACAGGCGCTGTTCCACTTTATCGATCAGCAGGCCGTAGTCCGTGCGGGG
>JAEEGL010066726.1_pt1 | contig 10964 bp, 12 predicted proteins | sample 9134231 | NCBI WGS metagenome assembly JAEEGL01 (sample SAMN16246548, study PRJNA631951) | gut metagenome | biome: gut microbiome; feature: rumen; material: fiber-attached | host: Bos | place: Iran: Karaj | collected 2018-10 | reverse complement strand
TTATCTATTAATTCTTCAAAGTATTTCTTACCTACTTCCATAACTACATCAGAATACATTTGAATAAATCTTCTATAACAATCCCAAGCCCATCTTGGGTTATTTGATTTTTCTGCTAATACTTCTACTACTTCTTCATTTAATCCTAAATTTAGAATAGTATCCATCATACCTGGCATTGAAGCTCTTGCTCCTGATCTAACTGATACTAATAATGGATTTTCTTTATCTCCAAACTTTTTACCAGTTATCTCTTCCATTTTAATAATACTCTCATTTATTTGTTTTTGAATGTCTTCATTGATTTCACGACCATCTTCATAATATTTAGTACAAGCCTCTGTTGATATTGTAAATCCTTGTGGTACTGGCAAACCAATATGAGTCATTTCAGCTAAATTTGCTCCTTTTCCTCCAAGTATTTCACGCATATCTGCATTTCCTTCACTAAACATATAAACATATTTGTGCATAAACATCCTCCTCTACATCGAATTAAATTATATCATAAGATATACAATCTTTTAAAGACGTTTTACTCTTTGTTTACAGTAAAAAAAAAATACTTTTTCAAGTATTTTTATTCTTCAAATAACTCATCTATATTTTTTATAGATATTTTATTTCTTTCATTCAGTTTAATTGCTGTACCTTTATCTATTATTTTATACTTTAATTCTATTCTTAATAATTCTTTATTTGCTTCATCTATAGTTATTCTTTTCTTATTTATTTTATATGTTAAATTTATAGTTTCATCTATACTATTAATTAAATTATCAGCACTAGATGAAATAATTGGAGTATTATATATTACTTGATTAGATAACATACTATTCTCTATTAATCCTGTACTTCTTAATGGTATTGATAATAATATTAATACTATGAATATTAATAAATATCCTTCTACTAAAGCTACTAAACCTCCTAATAATTTAGATGGTATTGTTAGTACAATAGTCATATCTATTATTTTTTCAAATAATTTAGATATATTTATTACTACTTGATATATTACATATATAAGTCCAAATATTATTATAAAGGCAATTAATTCATATATTATTATATTCAAAGTAGTTAATCCACTTATTGATCCACTAAATCTAGAAAATGGAAATATTTGACAAAAGAAATTACCTAAATATCCTTTAAAATTATATGCAACTACATAAGTTAATATTATTCCTATAAAGGAAACTATTTGTCTTATAAATCCATGTTTAAATCCTACTATAAATGACATAGCTAATGCTAATACAATTATTATATCTACTATATTCATATTTTATCACCAATTATATTGTAAACTATTTTATTAAAATATGCTATAATAAAATAGAGGTAATAATATGAATGTAGTTATTAAAGTAGATGATGAAACTAAAAAGCAAATGTTAGAATATTATAAAGATAAAATGAGAGATAAAAAAATACCTTATGTAGTATTTCAAGCACAAGATGAAGATACTGTTATTACTATGTATGAGTCTGGTAAAGTTATGTTTCAAGGTAAATCAGCAGATGTAGATGCAGCTCATTGGGGTATTGAAATTGAAGAATCTAAAGCTAAAAAAGAAGATACTAGAAAGAAATTTGAAAAGTACTATAATTCTAGTTCTATTGGAAGTGATGAAGTAGGAACAGGTGACTATTTTGGTCCTATTGTTGTTACGGCTACATTTGTAGATAAAAAAGATATTAAATTTTTAGAAGAATTAGGGGTAATGGATTCTAAGAAAATGACTGATGATAAGATAAAAGATATTGCTCCTAAAATAGTTAAAAAAATAAAATATAAAAGTATTATTTTAAATAATAAAGAATATAATGAAAAGTATTCTCATAATACTAATCTTAATAAAATTAAATCTATAATGCATAATAAAGTGTTATATGATTTAGCACAAGAAACAAGTAAATATGATTATATTATTCTAGATCAATTTGCTTATCCAGAGTCTTATTATAATTATTTAAGTGAAGTTGACAAAGTACAAAGAGATATTACTTTTCTTACTAAAGCAGAAGATAAGAATATGGCTGTTGCTTGTGGAGCAATTATATCTAGGTACCTGTTCTTAAGAGAATTAAATAAGTTAAGTGATGAAATACATTATCCTTTACCTAAAGGAGCAGGAAGTGAAGTAGATAAAGCTGGAGAAGACATAATTAAAGAACATGGTGAAGAGATATTAGAAAAGATTGCTAAAAAGAATTTTAAAAATACTGATAGAATACTTCATACTTATGTATATTAAAAGATTTCTAAAACTAATTAGAAATCTTTTTGTATTGGTTGTCCTGGTATAACATATTGTTCATTTGATTGATTCCAGTTAGGTTCATTTAGACTAATTTTTACTGATCCAACTGTAAATACATTCGTTTTTGAATCAGTATCTGTTAAGTATGCAGAAACTCCTCCTACTATTAATACTGCGACTAGAACAGCTAAAATAATCGATATTTTCTTTTTACTTATCCTTTTCATAAAATCACCTATTCAATTTTTATTATAATAAAGATTATTATTAAACACTTACATCACTAGTTTTCATCACATGTTGAGCGACCATCAATATAGATATTACAGTATCCAGATTTACTTTGATATGCCGTAGATCCATTACCAACACTTATCTGATTAGGAATAGTATATGTTGTATCATTAGTTCCAATGGAAAAAATTAAGTCTATACTAGGTATGTGACAGCTGTAATGTGTGGAACTGTCTTTCATACAATAATTGTTAGATAATGCCATATTTAAAATGTTTATATTTGTTTCAAATGCTGATTCATCATACCCCTTCAAACAATATTCCCCTGGTTTTATTCCAGAATTAGCTTGTGCAATAGCATCACTTATTTCAAAACATACATATTGTTTTGTTGTAACATTACTTTCAACAGTGTATTTTAAGAAATATAGTTCAGCACAAGGGTGAATATTAGGTACTTGCAATCTATTTGTGACATAATCTGTTCCGGATGTAAATGATGATATATTTTGATTTGCAGTCCAATGGTTTGCTTTCCATCTATATATTGTTGTTTCTGAATTACAAGTATTGATATTTTCATCTGAAAAATATGTGTTATATGCAGATTGAATTGTTGTTCCACTTGGTAGATTGCTTGATTGTATTGCATATCCTGTTACCACCATATCTTTATTACCTGTTGCGGATTCTTGAGTAAAATCATTTACTGTAACATTATTAAATAATTTTGTTGTTGATGTATTTTTTGCTAGAGCAGTATTGTAATAATAAATAGAAGTCATAGTTGGACATCCAACAGTTACATAATTATCTAATAAAGTCCATCCACTATTTGTAGTATAACTAAATAATGGCCCTTCTCCTCCTGAAGTTAAATCTGTCATAGGTTGTTCTACTTTGATATACACATAAGCAGAGTTTTTACCTATATTTTCTATTGTTGGATCTTTTTGTACTGTTTGTCCTGGTACAACATATTGTCCATTTGATTGATTCCAGTTAGGTTCATTTAGACTAATTTTTACTGATCCTACTGTAAATACATTTGTCTTATTATCAGTATCAGTTAAGTATGCTGATACTCCTCCAACAATTAGTATTGCGACTATAATGGCACTTATGATTGATAATTTCTTTTTACTTATCTTTTTCATATTATTCACCTATTATAATTATAATAAAATTACTCAATTATTTAAATATAATCAAAAAAACAGTTTACATTATTTGTAAACTATTTCTTTCTCTTATATTCTAAGTGTTTATACTTTATACCCTGTTCTTCTTGTTCACTTAATACAGTACTTTCCCACTCATCTTTATTAAATTCTGGGAAGAAGGCATCTGCTAGATGTTCGTCATCTACTTCAGTTAATAACATTCTATCACTATATGGTAATAATTCTTTATAGATACTTGCTCCTCCTATTACCATTATTTCTTCATCTTGTGATAATGCATATTCAATAAAGTTTTCTATAGATGAGAATACTTTTACTTCTCCATTTAAATCTTCATCCATTTTTTTTGATATTACTAGATGTTTTCTTCCTGGTAATAGATTTGGAAGAGATTCTAAAGTTTTTCTTCCCATTACTATAGATTTACCCATTGTATTTTCTTTAAAGAAATTCATATCTTCTTTAAATTTCCATATTAGATTATTGTTTAATCCTAGTTCATTATTTTTACCTATAGCAGCAATTATAGTTAAATTTTTCATATTATATTCCTTTATCAAATGATTGTGGAGGATTCTTTTTCATTATTAATTCTCTAGGATAACCTTTTACTTTAATATCATCCGGAGTAAAATCATAGAAATCTGTTACGTCTTTATTTAATTCTATATATGGTTCACAATTTATTGGCTCTCTTCTTAATTGTTCTATTGCTTGTGGAATATGTCTATCATAGATTTGAACATTTTCTACATCCCATGTAAATGTACCTGGTTCTAATCCTGTATCACGAGCTACCATATAAAGTAATGATAAGTATTGCATTTGATTAATAGTACCCGCTACCATAAAATCACTTGATCTTTGAATTAATTTCATATCTAGATAATCTTTTCCATCTCTTCCATGTCTTACATTCCATACATTAGAATAAGCACATGGTTTTAGGCCATGAGGACTCTTAAAATCTTCTAATTGCCACATATCTATAATATGACGTCTACTATCTGGATTTTCTTTTAATTCTTTTAATAGATTTTTCATTTGATTGTAATGATTAATGATAGTTCCATAAGTACTACCTATATCTCTTTTAGGATTACCTTTTTCATCTACTAAATCCCATTCATCCCACCAAGTAATACCATATTTATCTCTTAATACATCTAAATTAGTAGTAGCATCTTGATAAATCCAAAGTATTTCTTCAATAGCTTTTTTTATAGCGATTGGTCTTAGAGTAATTAATGGACTTTCTCCTTTTGATAAGTCATATGTCCATTTAACTTCATTATTTAAACTTAGTGTATATGATGGAGTACCATCTGTTTCATATACAGGTCGTGGATTTTCATCCCAACAACCTTCCTTTAATATTTTATCCATTAATAACTTAGTATTAAAATCACCTTTAGTACCAATCCTATTACCATTATCATCTAATAAGTATTCTCCATCATGTTTAATTTCTGGATATTCTAAATCTTTTAATGTATATGGTTTTTCATTCTTTTCTATTGCTTTTTTATTTATATAATTAATATCTATTTTAGACATTTAAACTACCTCCCTAGCATTTATTATAACAATTTAGAATATAAAAAAAAAGAGCCTTATGCTCTTGATACATATTTACCATCTGAAGTAGAAATAGTTATAGTTTCTCCTTCTTCTATAAATAATGGTACTCTTACTAATAATCCAGTTTCTACTGTAGCATCTTTTAATGCATTATTAGTAGTATTTCCTTTTACAGCTGGTTCAGTATGAGTAACAACTAAATCAATTTTATCAGGTAAATCTATTCCTAATATTTCTCCTTCAAAAGATGTGATTGATACTTCACCATTTTCTTTTAAATAGTTAGCACTATCTCCTATTTGATCTTTTGATATTTCTATTTGTTCGTATGTTTCCATATTCATAAAATAATAAGTATCATTCATAGAATATAAGTATTGCATTGGTTTTTTATCAATATGCGCTGTTTCTACTTTTACACCAGCATTAAATGTTTTTTCAAATATTGCGCCAGTTCTTAAATTCTTTATTTTAGCTTTTACAAAAGCGGCACCTTTTCCTGGTTTTACATGTTGTGAATCTAATACTACAAAAATATCTCCATCAATTTGAATTGTAATACCATTTCTTAAATCATTTGTACTTATCATATTACTTCTTCTCCTTATGTTCTGTATGTTTTCTACATTTAGGACAATATTTATTTAGTGTTAATCTATCAGTTGTTGTTTTAACATTTTTATCTGTTCTATAATTTTCTTCATTACAAACAGTACAAACTAAAGTTTTAAATTGTCTATTACCTACTTTTGCCATTAATATCCCTCCTTAAATTTCCTTTTATATTATATCAAAAATATAAAAAATATCAACAATTATGTGTTTACATTATACATAATAATTATTATTTAATCAATAATACATATCTTTTATAATATTAGATACTCTAGTAGTTAATCTATAACTAACTAATGAAGCATGTCCTCCATCAGTAGGTATAGAACTATTTGGACTTACTACTGTTAGAGAATACTTTGGTTTTTTACTTGGAAAATATGTTAAGAAACTACTTGTGACTGTTTCTGTATCTATTACTCCATCGTTATTTGTATCTACAAAACTTTGTGATGTACCAGTTTTACCTGATGCATCTAAACTATTATCTATAAAACCATTTCCATATCCACCAGGCATATGCATAACCGCATGAAATCCCTCTCTTACTCTATTCATATATTTCTTTCTAGTATCTACTTTATTTAATACTTTTTTCTCATAATTATATATGTTTTCTCCTTTTGGATTAGATACACTCTTTAATAAATGGGTTTGATATCTATTTCCGCCATTCGCAACAGTTGAGATATATTGAGATAATTGTAGTGGAGTATATGTTTCATATTGACCTATTACAAAATCTAAGAGATTTCCTGCCCTTTTATCTTTTGATGTATATCCACTACTTTCTACTGGTAGGTCTATTCCTGTTTTTACACCTAATCCAAATGAATGATACATCTTACGATAAGCATCAAAACTATCTTGTTTAAATTCTAATGGCATATCATAATAATATTCACTTCCATTTACCCTTATTGCTGTTTTAAACTGATATACATTTGATGACTTAGCTAAAGCTGTTATATCATCTACTACTCCTAAGGTAGAAACAGATGAACATTTTTCTCTTACTCCTCTTAGTTTTACACACTCATCTAAAAACTTAGTTCCTATAGAAATAACTCCTTTATTATAACCTACTAATATACTAGCTCCTTTTACTACACTACCTGGAGTTACTGGGTTAGTAAATATTGAATTAGTATTATCTTTTATTTTGCCATCTACTATTTTTTTAGATACCATAGCTAGTATTTCTCCATTATTTGGATCTTGTACTATTACTGTAGAATGATCATAATACTTAGTATTAGCTTCAGATTTAGTTTTTTTAACTTCTTCTATAACTGCTTTTTCTATTTTTAATTGTAATTTTATATCTATAGTTAAATATATATCATTTCCTCTTTTTCCTTCTTTTATTAGTTTTAGAGTACTTGAATCTATTTGTTGGTATTTACTTTTTTCTCCTTTCAAATAATCTTCATATTGTTTTTCTAAATAGTTTAATCCTACTCTATCATTTAAACTATAACCTTGTTCTAAATAATAATCTTTTAATTCATATGGTAATCCATTAGATACACTTCCTAATATACTTCTTAGAGTATCTTCATAAGGATAAGTTCTTTCCCAGGTTAATTCCGTATTAAATCCTAATAATTCTTCATTATTCTCTGCTATATATGCATACTCTTTTTCAGATGCATCTGTCTTAATAATCTTTTTATCATAAGAATATCCTTTATTCATCAAATAGAATAAGTATGCTGCTTTATTATCTTCTTCACTAAAACTATCTATTATCTTTTTATTTACTCTTTCATACATTAAATTATTTAATTCAGATAAAGTAATTTTATTGTTTTCATAATTAGTTATTTCTTTCTTACTTAATAACTTATTACATTTATTAGTTTTAATACAATAAAATTTTCTTTTATTATAATCATTTAATTTATTATATTCTAAATCTAGATGTGGGGATACTTGATATGATAAATTAATCATATCTTTTTCTTTTGTATCTCTATCCATCTTATAAGTAATTAATTTAACAGCTTTATTATCTACTAATACTTTACCATTTCTATCAAGTATTCTACCTCTTGGACTACTACTACCATATACATAATAATTAGTAAGAGAATATAATTGTTCTTGATAAGTATTTTTATCTTTAATCATTACTTTAATAATAGTACCTGTGATTATTCCAAATAAAAAAATAATAAGAATTAGAAATATATGAAATCTATTATTTATAGTTTTATTTGTATTTGTTCTTTTCTTCTTCTTATTAATTTTTTTCAACTACATCACCCTCTAATTTTATCTAGTATATTATTATCGAATTCTTTATTTCTAATCATTTCTATTTCATATTTGTATGGTGGATATAATTTATCTATATATGGAGTTTCTAATATTTTAGATACATTTTCTAATCTTTCATTATATATAACATTTATTAAATTATTAAAACCTATTGTACCTAATCCTATGTTTTCATGTCTATCTTTATGAGTATTTATTTCATTTTTAGAATCATTTACATGTACACAATGAATTTTATTAATACCTATTTCTTTATCAAAATCATCTAAATAATCATCAAATTTAGATATATCTATACCTGAATCATTTAAATGACATGTATCTAAACATACTCCTATATGAGATTTATTATTTATATTATCTATTATATATTTTAATTCTTTAGTAGTCTTACCTAGTTCTGTTCCTTTACCAGCCATTGTTTCTAATAGTATTGTTACATTTCCTGTATAATTGTTTAATACTTTATTTAATCCATCCACTATAGATTTTAATCCAACACTCTCTCCTAATCCTACATGAGAACCCGGATGTAAGACTACATATTTCATATTTAATTTATCGCATCTATCAATCTCTTGTTTTAAGAATGATACTGCGAATTCATGTTTTAGTGGATCATTATTAGCTAAATTAATAATATATGGAGCATGTACTATTATATGGTTAATATCTATATTATTATCTTTCATTAAAGTTAATGCTTTATCAGTTAATTCTTTGTTAATTGGTAATCTATTACTATTTTGAGGAGCACCTGTATAAAACATAAATACATTAGAATTATATGATAATGCTTCTTCTACACTACCCAATAATTGTTTTTCTTTATTAAAACCTACATGAGAACCTATATATAACATCTTTATCACCATACTTATAATATCATAAATAAAAGCACAAAAAAAGAAGATTTCTCTTCCTTTTAATTTATTAAGATACTATACATGAATAAGAATCATCTTGTGGAGCTGTTGGTTCTGCACCAGTAGTCTTAACATCTGATCTTATTAAGTTTCCTATTAATTTGTTTTCATCAGTAATACCATGACCTGCTGAATCTATTAATTCAACATAATAATCATATATCATTTGTTTTTCATCAGTTACTGCATTTTCTGCGTCTGATTCATGAACATGTACTCTAACATATCCATATATTTCGTTGTTACCCCAAGATGATCTACCACCACTATTTATTAATTGTTCAAAGTTTGACAATGCGTTTTGAGCTGTTCCATTAGAATATGCTGAAGGTAATTGAGCAGATGCTCCACCTACATCTTCTGATTGTACATAAATATAGAATTGGCCTGTATTTAAACTTGATGCTAATTTGTTAGTTACTGCACCTGTTCCACTTCCTCTTGAACAATATAAATTGTCTGCAGCCCATTCATCTCTAACTGCGTTTGCATAGTTCTTTGCTGTTGATAAGAAAGTGTTCTTTCTTGAGTTTTCAATAATTCTACTTACTGATGGGATTAAGATTAACATTAAGATACCTAAAATAGTTATAACGGCTAATAACTCGATTAATGTAAATCCCTTTCTATCTAATTTAAAATTTCTCATAAGATAATTTTCCTCCTACTATGTTATTTATCTATTTTTATACTATCATTTTGTATATATTATTTCAATATTAATTGTTTATACTTTACATTTTTTTAATTATTATAGTCAAATAATACTTCTTTATCACCTACACCTGTAACTCCATATTTAGTACATGAGTTTGTGTTTATTATTGCATTTAGTCCAGGAACATTTTTTGTTTTTACAATACTTGGTTTGTTTATATCTGAATTAGTTGAAAGAATCAAATCAATACCTGTTCCTGATTGATTATTACATAATTGGGTTACTGATTTTGTATATCCATCTTCTGTTGTCGTTGTTCCAGCTTGTGGTTTTTGACATTCATATAATTGAACTCGATATTCATATCTACCATTATTATTTTTTACATATACATATGATAATTTAGAAAAATACGCTCCTCCATATGGTGGACTATTAAATTCTCCATTATCTAAGTATCCTAATGTCATAACAACACAGCCTCCACTTGCTGGTTTTTGTACTTTTGTTGTACTTCTTAACATATATTCAGCACGAGATATCATTTTTTTAGCATCTTCTAAATATGTGCTTTGTTTTTGTTTCTTTATTATACCCATTACATTTGGTATAGCTATACCTATCATTAAACCTAGTATTACTACTACTGCTAATAACTCTACTAGAGTAAATCCTTTTTTATTTAATCTATTCATATTATCACCATAATAATTATATCAAATTATAAAAAAAAAGAAAATTAAATTAATTCTTTTTCTATTTTTTTAATTTTCTTCTTTATTAAATATCTTCTATACCATTGTTCTTGTGGTAATAATTTTAATATTATTTTTTTACTATCTAAATCTCTTTTATAATAATCTTTAAAAAGGTCATCTTTTCTTTTTAATAGAATTGGTCCAAAAGTATAGTCTTTTTGAGAATATCTTTTTCTTCCTTTAGTAAATACTAATATATTATAAATATATTTATCTTTTACTAATTGTTCATCATCTATATGATAACCTATTCTTACTAGGTATTTTCTTACATACTCTATATAGTTATTTGGACTTAGAATGTATGTATTTACTTTTTTAGCTGTTTTTAAATTATTTCTTAATATACTTATTATATTTAATCCACCCATACCAGAAATAATTACTACATCTTCATCTTTATAAGCATCTAGGCCATCTGCTAGACGTAATTCACCTTTTACTTTTTCTTGT
>JAEEGL017182185.1_pt1 | contig 10965 bp, 10 predicted proteins | sample 9134231 | NCBI WGS metagenome assembly JAEEGL01 (sample SAMN16246548, study PRJNA631951) | gut metagenome | biome: gut microbiome; feature: rumen; material: fiber-attached | host: Bos | place: Iran: Karaj | collected 2018-10 | reverse complement strand
TCTTAAAAATACCGATCCGAAAGCCGCCGAACATATCCATCCGAATGATCACCGAAGACTGATAAGGGCACTGGAGTACAACAGGAAAACCGGTCGGTTGATCTCCGAACATAACGATGAATCGCAACTACGAACGTCTCCTTACAATTTCTGTTATTTTGTTCTTACGGATGACAGACAAAAACTGTACGATCGCATAGACAGTCGTGTGGATAAGATGATAGAGGCCGGTCTTGTTGAAGAAGTGCGAAGCCTGATGAGGTCAGGGCTTTCAAAAAACAACATATCCATGCACGGACTCGGATACAAAGAGATATTAGATCATCTTGAAGGAAAGATATCTCTTGAAGAGGCTGTATATGTGATCAAGCGTGATTCAAGACATTTCGCCAAAAGACAGCTTACATGGGCAAGACGCGAACGGGATGTTTATATGATAGACCTTACACAGAATGAAGATCCTATAATTATCATGATGGATGAACTCAAAAAGAAAGGTATTATAAATGGATGAACTTTACAGCGCATACGAAAAATGCGGGATAAGCCGAAAAGTATTCGATCTCGGAGAGGATGTGCTTGCGGATCTGTCTGACAGATTCATAGCTTTTGATCGCGTCGCCGAGATCAATCAGCATAAAGTCATAAGTGCAATGCAGTATGCCCGTGTCAGTGAGGCCTGCTTCATGCCTTCAAGCGGATACGGATACAACGATCTCGGAAGAGATACATTGGAAAAGGTGTATTCACGCGTATTCAATACGGAAGATGCACTTGTGCGCCCACAGATCACATGCGGGACTCACGCGCTTGCGATTGCATTATCGGGTCAGTTGCGTCCCGGCGATGAGCTGCTGTCAATATCCGGAAAACCATATGATACGTTAGAAGAGGTCATAGGTATCCGCCCGTGTCCGGGGTCATTACGCGAGTACGGAATAACATACTCGCAGGTAGATCTTCTTCCGGACGGATCCTTTGACCGCGAAGGGATAATCGGGGCGATCGGTCCCAAAACCAAACTTGTAGCCATACAGCGATCAAAGGGTTATCAGACACGCCCGTCACTGTCTGTTGAATCGATAGGTGAAGCCGTAAGGATCGTACGTTCTGTTGATCCTGACATAATTATCATGGTGGATAACTGTTACGGAGAGTTCGTTGAAACGATCGAGCCTTCCGACGTAGGTGCGGATATGGTCGTCGGATCACTGATCAAGAATCCCGGAGGGGGACTCGCGCCTATTGGCGGATATATATGCGGAACAAAAGAATGCATAGAAAAGTGCGCATACAGACTTACTTCTCCGGGACTAGGTAAAGAAGTCGGCGCAACGCTTGATATCAACAGGACATTGTTTCAGGGCCTGTTCCTTGCTCCTACCGTTACAAATGCAGCTCTAAAGGGGGCAGTATTTGCCGCATGCCTGTATGAACGGCTCGGATATGATGTTATACCGAAAGGAAATGAAGAAAGACACGATATAATCCAGGCGGTTACCCTTGGAAGCAAAGAGGCGATATCTGCTTTTTGCAACGGAATACAGCATGCCGCACCTGTAGATTCCCATCTGACCGCAGAGCCGTGGGATATGCCGGGATATGACAGCCAGGTAATTATGGCCGCAGGTGCTTTCGTATCAGGCAGTTCCATAGAACTGTCGGCGGATGCACCGATCAAGCCTCCATATGCCGTGTATTTCCAGGGAGGACTGACGTGGTATCACGCAAAGCTCGGAATACTAAAGTCTCTGCAGGGTCTCGTTGACGAAAAGATTATAGATATCTAAAGCTTGTTATGGTAAAATATACTGATATATTTTGAGCTGTTGAGGAAAAAAAATTGGCTGTAAATGCTTTCGGTATAGATCTCGGTACCTATAACATAAAAATATATAACGGGTTTACTGACAGGATCGTATCCCATAAGAACATGATCGCGATCCAGAACAGGCGTAACCTTTTTGCATACGGCGATGATGCGTTCACAATGTACGAAAAGTCACCGGACAATATAAAGGTGACATTTCCGCTTACATACGGGGTTATCGCAGACATAAACCATATGCAGATCCTGATACGTAACTTTATCAATGATGAGATGGACGGAAACATCAGGAGCGCCGATTACTACATTTCGGTACCCACAGATATAACGGAGGTAGAGAAGAGAGCTTTCGTTGATCTTGTTAAGGAATCCAATATCCGGGCGAAGAGTATATATATCGTTGAAAAAGCGATAGCAGACGGTATCGGAATGGATGTTGATATGCACAGATCGCAGGGCTTTCTTGTTGTTAATGTGGGCTATGAGACAACCGAGATCTCCATACTGAGTCTTGGCGGTATAGTCCTGAGCAAACTTCTTAAGATAGGCGGAAAGAAGTTTGACGAATCCGTGCGAAATATGATCCGTAAGGAATATAACCTCCTGATCGGTGCCAAAACTGCGGTAGAGACAAAGATAGCCCTTCCTTCACTCGAAGCCGAGAGCCGTGATGCAGTTGTATACGGAAGAGATATCGTGACAGGACTGCCCGTTGAAAGGACCATTCCCACAATGCTCATAGAGCGTGCAATGCATGAGCATTTTGAAACCATAATCGATAATGTAAGACTTATCCTAGAACGTACGCCCCCCGAGCTTGGAGCGGATATATACAAGAAGGGTATCTTCTTAACAGGCGGTAGCGCCGGTATAGGAGATCTTCACGAGCTCATATCAAAGAGTACGGGGCTTAAAGTACTTTTTTCCCCGCACAAAGAGGGAAGTGTGGCGTATGGCCTCAGCCAGATAATCAAAAATGACAGGCTTCACTCTATAGTTTATACAATGGAAGATTTCTCCGTTTAACGGGATTTATCCGATATGGCAAGAAAAAGATCCAACAGGAATAAGATAAACATACCAAGTAAGTTCATTCTGCTCGCACTGTCTATATTATGCATCATCATGATAGTGCTTTCTTATGCTACCAATATTATGAGTGTAGCACCTCAGGCTGTTGCCGGGTATACTGTGATACCTTTCCAGAAGGCGATCAGCTATGCCGGAAACTGGTTGTTCAACAGATCCGAATCCATCAAAGAACTTGAAGCACTTCGTGCAGAAAATCAGGAGCTGAAGGAAACTGTCGACGATCTTACCGTTAAGATCAATGACCTTACAACCGATAAATACGAACTGGCCGAGCTGCGGCAGCTCATGTCGCTGGACGAGCGTTACAGCGATTATCCGACCGTGGGCGCAAGGGTTATCGGGAAAGATGCAGGTAACTGGTATTCGACATTCCTTATCGACAAAGGCAGCAATGACGGTATCAAGGTGAACATGAACGTACTCGCCGGAGCTGGGCTTGTCGGTATCGTAACAAGCGTAGGCCCAAATTGGGCCACTGTCAGATCCATAATCGATGATGATTCCAATATAAGCGCAATGGTACTCAACACTTCCGATACCATGATAGTTACAGGCGATCTTGAGATGTACTCAAACGGAAGCATCAAGTTCACTGACCTAAGGGATGAAGACGATGCTGTCGTAGCCGGAGACCAGATAGTTACAAGCCAGATCAGCAGTAAATATCTTCCCGGAATATCAATAGGATATATAAATGAGATCAACAATGACTCGAACAATCTCACGAAGTCGGGTTCAATTACTCCTGTGGTTGATTTTGAACATCTTGACATTGTTCTGGTCATAACGGTGATGAAGCAGACAAAGGAATGATATGATCAGAAAACTCACAATGCTTCTTCTCATACTGGCCGGTTATCTTATTCAGAGCACGATGATCAGGATACTCCCGATGGGGGGTGTGGCTCCCAATTTCCTCATAATACTGACATCCTGCTTTGGTTTCATGCGAGGAAAAAAGGACGGTATGTTCGTCGGCTTCATATCAGGGCTTGTTATAGACATACTGTTCGGAAACGTTATAGGGTTCTATGCACTTATCTATATGCTGATCGGATATACTAACGGTTTCTTTGCGAGTATATTCTATCCCGAAGACATCAAGCTCCCGATGGTCCTTATAACGAGCAGCGAACTGGTTTACTGTTTTCTGATTTACATTTTCAGATTCCTCATACAGGGAAAGCTCAGGTTCGGATACTATTTCCTGCACATAATCCTTCCCGAGATCGTATATACGATATTCATGACCATCATTGTTTTTAAGGTCATACTGTATATCAACGAATGGCTTGAAGACCTGGAAAGAAGGAGGGCCTGATTGCTCAACGATATTAAGGAATGGTTCAAAGACGCGATCTTTAACCGTTTTACAATATTATTAATCGTATATGTCATTTTTATCATCGTGCTGCTGCAACGTCTGTTTGTTATGCAGATAATCAACGGGGCTGATTATCTCAATAACTTCAAACTGACTATAAAAAAAGAGACGACTTTGAAGAGCACACGCGGAAATATCTATGACAGGAACGGCAATCTTCTCGCGTATAATAAACTGGCTTATGCGGTCACGATAGAAGACAATTTCGAGTCAGGCAAGAAAAAGAACGCACTCATCAATGATTCCTTGTTCCGCGCTATCAATATAGTTGAGTCATGCGGAGATACCGTATCAAATGATTTTAATATCATTCTTAATGATAACGGGCAATATGAGTTTGCGGTCTCAGGTACGAAGCTTACCCGTTTCCTCGCCGATCTTTACGGCCACAAATCAATGGATGACCTGACAACCGCCGAACGTAATTCTACACCGGATGATGTTGTCAGATACCTTGCGGATCAGAAGAAATACGGAATCGGACATACGGTAATAGATGCAAAAGGTAACAGCGAGTTTGTTCCTCTTGAAGGATATACCAAAGAGGAAGTATTAAAGATAATGACCGTCCGCTACCAGCTTGCGACGAACAGTTACCAGAAATACCTGTCCACGATCATAGCCGATGACGTCAACGAGGATACCGTAGCCGCGATAAAAGAGAACTCCGATATCCTTCAGGGTGTAAATATTGAAGTTAATACTCTGAGACAGTATAACGATTCCGAGTATTTTGCACATATAATCGGATATACCGGAAACGCTTCCCCTGACGATCTGGCTGAGCTGTCCGGATCTACTCACGATTATAACGGTGCCGATATGGTCGGTAAATCCGGTATAGAGAAATCGATGGAAGAGTATCTTCAAGGTGAAAAGGGTAAAGACGCGATCTACGTCGATAACATGGGAAAGGTCATAGAGACCATAAGTCATGTTGATCCAACGGCGGGGAATGATGTATATCTTTCAATAGACTCGGATCTTCAAAAAGCCGTATATAACATGCTTGAGCAGAAGCTTGCAGGAATACTGGTATCAAAGATCGTCAACATGAAGACGTACAATAACGATACCGTAAAATCATCCCTTATGATGATACCGATAGATGATGTATACTATGCACTCATTAATAACAACGTCATAGATACGGAGCATATGGCAAAAGACAACGCTTCAACATACGAGAAGCAGGTTCATGATGCATTTATGTTAAAGCAGGCGCAGGTCATGCAGTCCTTAAAGGATGAGCTGTTTACGATAAAGACCCCTTACAAAGATCTTCCGGAAGAGATGAAGGTGTATGAGAGTTATATCGTATCCCGCCTCATGTCCAATTCGACAGGAGTGCTGGTATCTGACCTTATCGACAGGGATGACAGTACTTATATCGACTGGACGTTGAACGAGACAATAAGCCTAAACGAATACCTGCATTACTGTCTTGCAAATAACTGGATGGATGTCACCAAGTTCCATTTACAGAGCCAGTATTCTGATTCCGAAGAAGTATATACACAGCTTGTTGATTTTATAATTGATGATCTAACGAACAACAGCGGATTCGGCAAGAAAATGTATAAGTACATGATCGCCGATGACTATATCACGGGCAGGCAGCTGTGCATGATCCTTTATGAGCAGAAGATAATCTACGGAACGGCTGCAGATAAAGCGCTTCTTGAAAGCGGGGCGAAAACTCCGTATGAGTTTATCATCAATAAGATCTCCAATCTTGAGATCACGCCCGCTATGCTCGCACTCGACCCGTGCTCCGGTTCATGTGTTGTCGCAAATACAAAGGGCGAACTGCTCGCGCTTGTGACATATCCGGGTTATGACAACAACAGATTTGCCAACTCGATCGACAGCGATTATTATGCAAAGCTTCTTTCGGATCTGGCAAGTCCTCTGTATAATAATGCGACCCAGCAGATGACAGCTCCGGGATCGACGTTCAAGCCTTGCTCCGCTGCATGTGCACTTGAAGAAGGTGTTGTAAACGTCGGTGAGACGATACGATGTGAAGGTGTGTTCGAATACTTTGACGTTGAGAAACAGTGCTGGGTATATCCCGGCGGTCACGGGGCGCTTGACGTGATCGGAGCCATAGGTAATTCATGTAACTGTTTCTTTTACGAAGTCGGATTCAGGCTTGCCACAAATACACACACGGCCGATTATGATGAACAGCGAGGTCTTGACAGGCTTCAGAAATATGCGGATCTTTTCGGACTGACCTCGAAGACCGGGATCGAGATGGAAGAGAATACACCGAAGTTTTCCGATGAGCTTCCCGTTGACTCAGCCATCGGACAGGGTTCTCACAACTATACTACCGTAGGTTTGTCCAGATATGTGACAACCATCGCGACCAAAGGGACATGCTATAAGTATACACTGCTTGATAAGATAGTCAGTCAGGACGGCACAGTTATAAAATCCGGCAATCCCGAGATACAGAACAGTGTCGTATTTGCGGATTCCACATGGAAAAATGTATTTGCGGGAATGAGGCAGGTTGTCGAAAAAGCAGCGGCATTTCGCGGATTCCCGATAGCTGTTGCGGGAAAGACCGGAACGGCTCAGACGAGTAAATCAAGAACAAACCACGCTGTATTCATCGGGTTTGCCCCGTACGAGGATCCGGAAATAACCGTTGCCACCCGTATCGCGTACGGATATACATCAGCCAATGCGGCACAGCTGTCGAAAGATGTGCTTTCGTATTACTTCAAGGTTGAAGATGCGGATGAACTGATAAGCGGTGTTGCCGATGAGGCGACCAATGAGATAATAGAAGACTAGGAGAAGGAAAATGAGACCACCTGTAACTATCAAGAGCTTTCCAAACGGATTAAAGCTTATACTCAATCCTGACATGCCTTTTGAAGAACTGTATGTTGCATTTGCCCAGAAGCTTATGGAATCTGACAGATTCTTAGGCGATGCCAAGCTTGTCATCACGTTTGAGGGCAGGAATCTCTCGGATCTTGAAGAACGTGCGCTGATAGAAGCATTCGGTGAATACAGCCATGTTAACGTTTTGTGCGTGATGGAACGTAACGAAAAGAAGAACGAAGTGTTCATACAGGCTGCGAATGCATTCTCTCCGAGCGGTAAGGTCGAGAATACATCCGTTTATAAAGGGACATTACATGCAGGTCAGAATCTTGAGACCGAAGGCAGCATTGTCGTTTTAGGAGATGTAAATCCCGGAGCAAGTGTATCAGCCGCAGGATCTGTTGTTGTTCTCGGGACCGTATACGGAGATGTTGCCGCAGGAATAAAAGGCGATGAGGGTGCATTTGTCGCGGCTCTTGATATCAAGGCCGAGGCTATAGATGTAGCCGGACAGAGCTGTACGATGTTTTCCAGAAACGCCGGATTCCTTCGTAAGATCGCAGGTGCAAAGATAATATACATCAGTCCGGACGGAATAGTATGTGAGGATATAACAAAAGAGTTTCTTGCCGAGATCCCGTTTTAGGTAACTGTTATGTTTGAGAATTATAACTTCAAAAAATATGATTTTCTTCTTGTATTATTGTGCGTAGCAATAACTGCAATAGGGATAGTCTTCATAAAGAGCGCAGACGAATCTTACGTCCGCCATCAACAGGAGGGACTCGTTCTCGGACTCATTCTCATGGTGATAGTATCATTCATCAGTTATTCGTTCGTCCTGAAGTTCTATTGGTTCATGTATGCCGCGAGTATAGGGATGCTTATCGCTGTTAAGCTTTTCGGTGATTCGGGCGGCGGCGCACAGAGATGGTTCGAGTTCGGAGGCATAAGATTCCAGCCTTCCGAGCTTGTTAAGATATTATTGATTTTATTCTATGCCGCGTTTATTATGAAACATAAAGAGACTATCAATACCGTACGTATGATCGTTGCATGTATAGCGCTGATCATACCTCCGACGATACTTATTTTTAAACAGCCCGATCTGTCTACAACGATAATGATCGTATCGATCTTTGCGATAGTGATGTTCATAGGCGGTATAAGCTGGAAAGTCATCGGTGCTGCAGGTCTGATCGGGATACCTTCATTTGTACTGGCCCTTAGGTATCTGATGCGTGAGGATGTGCATATCATCAAGGATTACCATAAAGGCCGTATTCTTGCATGGCTGTATCCTGATGAGTATGCGAGTACGGAAGCTTATCAGACAATCAACGCGATGACGGCGATAGGAAGCGGGCAGCTTCGCGGAAAAGGTATAAACAACAACGTCGTCGCTTCGGTCAAGAACGGAAACTTTATTTCAGCAGCGCATACCGACTTTATTTTCGCTGTCATAGGGGAAGAGACCGGATTTGTAGGTTGTTGCGTGACAATAGGACTCCTTTTTCTGATAGCGATATGCTGTATTCTGATAGCCAGACGTGCAAAGGATCTCGCCGGACAGATAATCGCCGGCGGAATGGGCGGTCTTATAGGTGTTCAGACATTTATAAATATCGGGGTTGTCACAGGGCTTCTGCCGAATACCGGGCTAACGCTTCCGTTTGTAAGTTACGGTCTTACCAGCCTTGTCAGTCTCTTTATCGGTATGGGGTTTGTATTGAACGTTAAGCTGCAGTCCCCCGCAGGCGAGTTTTTTGAAGGAGAATTCTGATGAATATCGGTCTTATCGCGCACGAATCCAAGAAAAAGCTCATGCAGAACTTCTGTATAGCATACAGGGGATCTTTGAGTAAGCATACCCTCTATGCTACCGGTACAACAGGCCGGCTCATAGAGGAGGTAACGAATCTGTCCGTGCATAAATACCTTGCCGGAAATCTGGGCGGAGAGCAGCAGATAGGAGCCCAGATAGAGCATAACGAGATCGATCTTATGATATTTCTTCGCGACCCTCTTGCGCCCGATATGCACAGACCCGATGTTAACTACATTGTCAGGCTGTGTGATATGCATAACATCCCGCTCGCGACCAATCTTGCGACGGCCGAACTTCTTATAAAATCACTTGACAGAGGGGATATGGAGTGGCGTGAGATGTACAAGTAATGCCGTTAAGGCGGCAGCGGCAGCCGTTATCATATCATTATTCCTGTCTGCCTGTGCAGGCTCTTTATCGTTTCCTTTCGAACCGGACTCGGTTGAAAGTACATTCAATATATCCTCAGGTGCGGATTCCGCTTCAGTCAAGCCCTTTGCGGCTGATATCTGTGTGACTTCGAATGATCTTGATGCACAGCGCCTTTCCATTGACGAAGCTGATGCCGGCGGTTTGTTTGATGCCACGAGCAATGAGACCGTATATGCCAAGAACGTTCACAAAAGTCTTAATCCCGCATCTCTGACAAAAGTAATGACCGCATACATCGCATTGAAATACGGTCATCTTGACGACACACTCACGGCTTCTTCGAATGTACTCATAAAAGAATCAGGAGCCCAGCTTCTCGGAATAAAAGAAGGCGATAAGATGACTCTTGAGCAGGCATTACATGCACTTCTTATGTATTCTGCCAATGATGCCGGCGTTATGATCGCCGAATACCTGTCGGGAAGTATAGAGAGCTTTGCCGCGGTCATGAATGATGAGGCACTTAAGCTCGGGGCGACGAATACTCATTTTACCAACCCGCACGGCCTTACGGATGAAGCCCATTACACAACGGCTTACGATCTGTACCTTATGTTCAATGCCGCTATGCAGTATGAAGAGTTCCGTAAGATAATCAATACTACAGAATACAAGACCGAGTACAAGGACAGGGAAGGAAATCCCAAAAAGATGGAGATCGGCACAACAAACGCCTATCTGAAAGGAGATGTTGCGACTCCCGAAGGTGTCAGCGTGATAGGCGGCAAAACCGGGACTACCAAGGCTGCCAAAAGCTGTCTTATACTACTGTCAAACAGTTCACAAGGGCATACTTATATCTCTGTGATACTCGGTTCTACGGATCATGACAGCCTTTACCGCAACATGACCACATTACTCGATGACATTGAGTGATCATGGTTGTTTTTTGAGCTCAAATACACTATAATCAAATAAAATCATTATTTAAGGAGGATCTTTAAATGATTCAGCTTATTGTTGGCGCCAAGGGCAAAGGCAAAACAAAACACTTACTTGAAAAGGTTAATAATGCGGTGAAGACCGTTGACGGAAATATCGTATATCTTGATAAGAACTCAAAGCATATGTATGAGCTCAAGAACAAGATCAGACTTATCAACACATCCGAGTTCCCGTTCACATCAACTGACGAGTTTATCGGATTCTTATGCGGTATAGTATCTCAGGACCATGATCTTCAGGAATTGTATCTCGACAGTTTCATGGATATCGCTTTCATCTCAGACAAAGCCGTTATTGGTGATGTCCTCGATAAGCTTGATAAGATCAGCGAGAAGTTCTGTGTTGACTTTATCATAAGCGCAAGCCTTGAGGTAGCTGAGGTACCCGAACAGTTCAAGTCGCAGGTGATAGTCGCTCTGTAATATGTCACGGAAAAAGAAGAACGACAAAAAGCCGCAAAAGCAAAGACCACAAAAAATAGCCAGATACAAAAAGCCGTTTTCGATAAATCCGGGAGTACTTGTATTCCTGGCTATTTTTGTTTATATAGTCATTATGGTCGTTTCTTATTTCCGTCAGACACACATAACCCCCTATGAAGTAAAGCTTGGC
>JAEEGL016849711.1_pt1 | contig 10965 bp, 7 predicted proteins | sample 9134231 | NCBI WGS metagenome assembly JAEEGL01 (sample SAMN16246548, study PRJNA631951) | gut metagenome | biome: gut microbiome; feature: rumen; material: fiber-attached | host: Bos | place: Iran: Karaj | collected 2018-10 | reverse complement strand
TTCAGGCGGTCAGAGACAGCGTATCGGTATTGCGAGAGCCCTTTACAACGATCCCGAAGTTCTGATTCTTGACGAGGCTACCTCTGCTCTCGATAACGATACGGAAGCTGCCATCATGGAATCCATCAACGCACTCCATGGTAGGAAGACTCTTGTCATCATCGCACACAGACTCCAGACCATAGAGAAATGTGACATGGTTTATCGTGTCGAAAACGGTAAAATCAACCGTGAAAAGTAAGAACTTACAAATCCATATGTAAAAAATTGCCCTGAGCAGAGCCCGAAAAGCCCGTGTTTAGGGCATTTTCTTTTTACGAAAAAAATACAGGAATAAATGTAAAAAAGTACTTGACCCTGACGTTGCGTAATAGTTTATGGTATAATCACACGGAAGGGAGACAAGCCATGATGACGGTAAATGAAGTAAGCAAGCTGACCGGAGTGAGTATACGCACTCTGCAGTACTATGACAACATAGGCCTCTTAAAACCCGCGGAGTATACCGAGTCGGGCTACAGGCTGTATGACGATACGGCCCTGGAGACGCTTCAGCAGATTTTGTTGTTCAGGGAGCTTGAGTTTCCTCTTAAAGAAATTAAGACCATAATAATGAGTTCGGACTTTGACAAAGAAAAGGCTTTGAATCAGCAGATTGAGCTTCTGACCCTTAAGAAAGAACATTTGGAGAATCTTATTTCTTTTGCCCGTGGACTTAAAAAGAAAGGAGCAAACAAGATGGATTTTTCAGCATTTGATACAACTAAACTTGACGAATACGCCAAAAAGGCCAAGGAGCAGTGGGGCAATACACCCGCATACAAAGAATACGAAGCGAAGTCCTCCGGCCGCAGTAAGGAGGAGACCAAAACAGTGATGGATGATTTCATGAAACTGTTCGCTGACTTTGGCAAGATTGTGGGACGTGACCCTAAGTCCAAAGAAGCACAGGAAATGGTGCAGCGCTTACGAGACTACATCAGCGCACACTTCTACAACTGTACCACTGACATTCTTTCGGGTCTTGGTAAGATGTACGCAAGCGGCAATGAATTTACCGAAAACATCGACAAAGCCGGCGGCAAAGGTACAGCGGAATTCGTAAGCAAATCAATTGAAGAATATTGCAAATAATCAGACATGGCCGGGAGATTTTCTCCCGGCTCTTTTTTTGATATAATCAAAAAAGAACAGGAGGATCCACGTATGTCTGATTTTAACAATATAAAAAAATATGTATTCGGAACACCCTTAAAAACAGGAGCGACAGTGATAGATGTGCCGGCTTCGGAAGGGACACCGGACCACTTTAAATACAACCCGCAGCTTGGTACTTTTACCTATAACCTGAAGGACAAGGATATGGTATTCGGCCTGGGCGAGACCGTCCGCGGCATCAATAAGCGCGGCTGGAAATATGTGAGCAACAACGCTGATGAACCGCACCATGAGGAGACCAAAGAATCCCTGTATGCTTCCCAAAACTTCCTTATTGTGGATGACGTCACCGGGTGCTTCGGCATTTTTGTGGACGATCCCGGCAAGGTTGAGTTTGATATCGGTTACACCAACCTTGATAAGCTTGTTATCAGGGCAGAGCACAATGATTATGATTTTTATGTATTTAACGGGGAATCCCCTTTGGAACTGGTTAAGGCCTTCAGAACCCTTGTGGGCAAGAGCTACGTACCTCCTATCTGGGCCTTCGGTTACGGACAGAGCCGGTGGGGCTACAAGACCGCCGAGGATATTCGTGAGGTAGCCACCAGATACAAAGAACTCGGCATTCCCCTTGACATGATATACATGGACATCGACTATATGCAGGATTTCAAGGATTTCACCATCAATCCCGAGCGTTTTCCCGACTTTGAGAACTTCGTAAAAGAAATGCGCGCGGAAGGAATTCACCTGATACCGATTATCGATGCGGGTGTCAAGATTGAAAAAGGTTATGACGTATACGAAGAAGGCGTTAAGAATGGTTTCTTTTGCAAAAAAGAAGACGGTACTAACCTTGTGGCGGCTGTGTGGCCCGGCAAGGTACATTTCCCTGACTTCTTGAACGAAAAAGCCGCCAAGTGGTTCGGCGACAAGTATAAGGTGCTTACGGATGCCGGAATCGAGGGCTTCTGGAACGATATGAACGAGCCTGCGATTTTCTATACAGAAGATCATTTGAAAGAAGTTTTTGAAGGATTAAAAGAATTCGAAGGCAAGGAGATAGACATCTTTGAGTTCTTTAACTTCAAGGATTTAGTATCGTCGATTGATAACAATCCTGAGGATTACAGACGTTTTTATCACGAATTTAACGGACAAAGAGTGCGCCATGACAGAGTGCACAATCTCTACGGATTCTATATGACCAAGGCGGCGGGTGAGGCCTTTGCCCGCAACAATCCCGATAAGGACATCCTTCTTTTTTCAAGAGCATCCTACACGGGAATGCACAGATACGGCGGCGTGTGGACCGGAGACAATTCTGCATGGTGGAGTCACCTGCTTCTTAACATCAAGCAGATGCCTTCTCTCAGCATGACAGGATTTCTTTATGCGGGAGCTGACGTAGGCGGATTCAACGGAAACACCACCGAGGACCTTATGATGAGATGGGTGGAATTCGGCATATTTACGCCTCTTTTCAGAAACCATGCCGCTCTCGGCACCAGAAACCAGGAACTTTACAGATTTGAGCGCACAGAAGACTTCAAGAATCTTGTGGGCTTAAGATATGCGCTTATTCCTTACATCTGCGTATCGTTTATCAACGCGGTAGTGAACGACGGAATGTACATGCAGCCCTTAAGCTTTGTATACAGAAACGACGAGCGCACCCGTGAGGTCGAGGACCAGCTTATTGTGGGCGACAGCATCATGATTGCGCCCGTACACGAGCAGAACGCCAACGGAAGATACGTATACCTTCCCGAGAAGATGAAGCTTATCCGCTTCAGAAGCTACGACGACTATGACACAGAAATCCTTAAGGCCGGCGACCACTACATAAAAGCCGCTCTTAACGAAGTCCTCGTATTCATCCTTCCCGGCCACGAGTTAAAGCTTGCCAAACCAGCCCGCAACGTGGGTGAGCTGGATGTGGAGCATCTGAAGGTGATTTCTTTTTAATCGGGGGAGGTTGTACTGGGAGGATTTTGGGACACTGAATGTGATATCTGTAATACAACAGGCAAACAAAAAAGACTCCACTTAAGGAGTCTTTTTGAAGCACACATTGTGCTGTCGGTCGTGCCGACGATTTGAGTTAAACTTTTATTTGAACTCACAGTGTAGTTTCATAGGGGTTTCTATTCACTACACTTGAATATTAGCATCAACAAAAGGAGATGTCAACATGGGAAAAAATGGCAAAAAAATATATTTGGGGTTAGATATCGGTACAGATTCGGTAGGATATGCGGTTACAGATGATCAGTATAATTTGCTGAAATTTCATGGAGATGATGCATGGGGGGCTCATGTCTTTGATGAAGCCTCTTTAAATGCCGAGCGACGTTCATTTAGAAGTGCAAGAAGAAGACTTGATCGGCGTCAGCAAAGAGTTAGCCTTATTCAGGAGCTGTTTGCCAACGAAATTGGCAAGATTGATCCCAAGTTTTTTACTAGAATTCGTGAAAGTTATCTGTATCGTGATGAATGTGGCGATAAGTATATTTTGTTTAATGATGAAAAATATAATGACTCGAATTATTACGATGAGTATCCGACTATTCATCATTTAATAACGGAGTTAATGCATAGTTCCGAACCGCATGATGTACGTTTGGTCTATATTGCATGCGCCTGGTTGGTTGCCCATAGAGGACATTTTTTCAGCAACATAAGTAAAGATAATGTGTCACAGATAAAAGACTTTTCTCAGGCATATGATAAATTTATGTCATTTTTTACCGAAAATGGATTTAATATGCCATGGGGGGAAATAGACAAAAATGCTTTGTCAGAAACACTTAAAAAAAAGACAAGCATAACTAATAAGACAAAAGACCTAATAAATATTTTAAATGGCGGTAAAAAGCCATCTAATTTGTCGGTGGGAGGTGAGATTGATGAAGACTTTCCGTTCAGTCTTGAGGGAATCATCAAGCTTTTGGCAGGGGGTAAGTATTCACTTAAGGACCTCTTCGGAAAGGATGAATACGATAACCTCGAAAACAAGTCTATCTCTTTGGGAATGGAGGATGACAAACTGTCTGCTGTTATGGCTGATATAGGGGAGGATTATGCGCTGATATCTGCACTCCGGGGACTTTTTGACTGGTCTGTCCTTGTGGATGTACTTGGAGACGAGGCGACTATTTCAGAGGCTAAAGTCAAGGTATATGAGCAGCATAAAGATGATCTTAAGTTACTTAAAGATATAGTCAGGAAATACATCCCCAATAAATATAAAGATGTTTTCAGAGCGGTAGATAAGGATAACTATGCCGTATATTCACATCACTCTGAAGAGGCGAACAGAAAGTCTATGAAAAAGAAAAGTAAAAAAGAGGACTTTTCTAAATTCATTATTTCGATTGTAAAAGATATAGAAGCAGACGAGAGCGATGAAGCGGCCGTTGCTGATATGCGTAGGCGGCTTGAACTTCAGACGTTTTTGCCTAAACAAAAAGATACCGACAACAGAGTAATACCTCATCAGCTTTACTGGTATGAGCTGTCTCGAATACTTGATAATGCGGAAAAGTATCTGCCCTTCCTCTCTGAAAAAGATTCGGACGGCCTTTCTGTAAGTAAGAAAATCATAGATACGTTCCTGTTCCGTGTGCCTTATTTTGTAGGACCGCTTAATTCAAAATCAGATCATGCCTGGTTGGTAAGAAAGCAAAACGGAAAGATTTATCCTTGGAATTTTAGTCAGATGGTCGATCTTGATGCCAGTGAGGAAGAATTCATAAAACGTATGACCAATACTTGTACATATCTTCCGGGAGAGCCTGTCCTTCCGAAAGATTCTTTGGCATATCATAAATTTACCGTACTCAATGAGATTAATAATTTAAGGATAAATGGCGAAAGAATATCTGTTGACCTTAAACAGCGCATATATGATGAAGTATTTCTTCAGAAGAAAAAAGTTACGCGAAAGTATTTGCTGACATGGCTTATAAGCAACGGATTTTTAGAAAAAGGGAAGGAAGACACTATATCCGGAATCGATGAAGAAATACATTCAAATCTTATTCCTCAAATTTCCTTTAAACGCATTTTAGAGTCTAAAACAATTACAGAGAAGGACGTCGAGAGAATTATTGAGAGAGCGTCTTATGCAGAGGATAAAACAAGGCTATCCGGTTGGCTTGAAAAGACATATCCTCAAATTAAGGAAGAAGACAGACGATACATTTGTTCAATCAAGATCAGTGAATTTGGAAGACTTTCGCGTAAATTTTTGTGCGAAATGGAAGGGGTAGACAAGGCTAGCGGCGAAGTTATGACTGTTCTTTCAGCTCTTTGGAATACTCAGTATAATCTTATGGAGCTGATAAGTTCGGGCGATTGCGGCTTTACATTCAATGAATCGATTATTGAATTTCGTAAAGAATACTATGCTGATCACAAGACTTCTTTTGAGGAACGTCTGGATGAAATGTATCTGTCCAATTCCGTAAAGAGATCGGTATACAGGACTATTGACATAGTTAAAGATGTTAAAAAAGCATTTGGGGCTCCTGACAAGATTTTTGTTGAGATGGCCCGGGGTGGATCTGCGGACCAAAAGGGTAAGCGTACGCAATCCAGAAAACAACAGATACTGGATTTATATGCGAAATGCAAGGATGAAGATGTGCGCATTTTGAAAAAAGCTCTTGAGGATATGGGCGAAGCAGCAGACAGTAAACTACAGGGAGACAAGCTATTTCTTTATTATATGCAGCTCGGTAAAAGCCTTTATTCAGGTAAACCGATAGATTTAGACAGGTTAGGAAACAGCACTTATTGCGACATTGATCACATATATCCACAGGCCTATGTGAAAGATGACAGTATTATTAATAACAAGGTGCTCGTATTTTCAGAGGAAAACGGTGCCAAAGGTGACAAATACCCCATAGCGGATGATATTCGCCATAAAATGCAGGGCTATTGGAGTATGCTTCGTGATGCAGGGCTTCTCAGCGATGAGAAGTATAAGAGGCTTACGAGAGCAACTCCATTTACCGATGAGGAAAAACGAGGATTTATTAATCGACAGATTACTGAAACTACGCAGTCTACGAAAGCTGTTGCAACTCTGCTTAAAGAGTTTTTTCCGGACACCGAGATTGTATACAGTAAGGCAAGAATGACATCTGAATTTCGCCAGGAATTTGAAATATATAAATCCCGACTGTTTAATGATCTTCATCATGCGGTGGATGCATATCTCAATATTGTCACCGGTAATGTCTATAGCATGAAATTCACCAAAAACTTCGGACTCGATCAGTCATACAGTATTAAGACAAAGACTGTATTTACGCATCCGGTTGTTTGCAATGGTAAAACTGTTTGGGACGGAGAAAAAATGCTCGCCAAGGTAAAGAAAACGGCTACGAGGAATACGGCGCACTTTACCAAGTATTCTTTCTTAAAAAAGGGTGGATTGTTTGATCAGATGCCTGTAAGGGCAGATACCGGTTTGACACCTCTCAAGAAAGGATTGCAGACAGAAAAATACGGTGGGTACAATAAAGCCGGAATGATGTTTTATATCCCGGTTAAATATAGGGCAGGAAAAAAGACTGAAATAATCATAATGTCCGTAGAATTGTTATTTGGTAAGAAGTTTTTGGATGACGAGGAATTTGCCAGAGAGTATTCATTCAGACGGATAAAAGATATTATAGGTAAAGATGTGGACGAAATATCATTTCCAATGGGCATGAGACCTTGGAAGGTTAACACGGTCTTATCCCTAGATGGATTTAGAATTTGCATTACAGGTATAGGCGGTGGTGGAAAGTGCCTTTCTGCTCAACCAATCATGCAATATTCCGATGAGGCAGAATGGAAATACTACTTGAAAAAAATTGAGATGTTGGTTGAGAAGATAAAACGTAATCCTAAATATGTATATGATGAAGAGTATGACAAGGTCTCATGTAAGAAGAATATTGAATTATATGAAAGATACGTAAAAAAGCTTAGTGATTCGATATACTCCAAGAGGGTTAATAACCCACTAAGTATAATAAGCAAAGGCGAGAAGAAATTTAAAGATATGGATGTTATATCCCAAGCTAAGATGTTACTTAATATTCACCTTGTTTTTGGAAGAATGACAGGAGGATGTGATTTGGAGGCCATAGGAGGAAGTAAGCATTCCGCTGCGACTGTCAACTTTAGCTCGTCGATTTCTAATTGGGTAAAGAATTACAAAGAGGTTAGAGTGATTGATAATACTGCGTCAGGCTTGTGGGAAAAGCAATCGCAGAATTTGCTGGAACTGTTATGAGTTGGCGAACAGTAATAATATCCAATCAGTCAAAGCTTGATTTTAAAATGGGTTATCTTGTCGTCAGAGGAGAAGAAACCAAGCGAGTTTTGGTGGATGAGATTGCAATCCTTCTGATAGAGAATCCGGCTGTATCACTTACAGGGTGCCTTGTTGAAGCTCTGATGGAGAAAAAGGTTAGGGTCATATTTTGTGATTCAAAGCGTAATCCTACGGCTGAACTTGTACCGCACCATGGTAGCCACGATTCATCTTCTTAAATCCGAACTCAGGCTGCATGGGGAAAAGAAGTAAAAGCCACCATATGGCAGGAAATAGTTAGTGAAAAGATACGTAAACAAGCAGACTATTTGACTGAGCTTGGGAAGAAAAAAGAAGCAGAATTGGTAAAATCATATATTGGTCAAGTTGAACCCGCTGATGCTTCCAACAGGGAGGGACATGCTGCCAAGGTCTACTTTAATGCGCTATTTGGAATGGAGTTTACAAGGAGCGAGGATTCTCCGATAAACTCAGCGCTTAACTATGGATACAGTTTAATCCTGTCAGCATTTAATCGTGAAATTGCTGCTAATGGTTACCTGACTCAACTGGGCATTTTTCATGATAACATGTTTAACCATTTTAATTTGAGCAGTGATCTGATGGAGCCGTTTAGGATAATAGCGGATCGTTATGTAAAAGCATCTATGCCCCAAGAATTTGGAAAAGATGAAAAGCATTATATGTGGCGTATACTTGAGAATACGGTTGTGATTGATGGCTCGCTTCAGATGGTATCGAATGCAATAAAAATATATACGCATAGTGTTTTTGAAGCTATAAACGACAATGACCCATTTAAGATTAAGTTTTATTCTGATATGACGAATTGAGTATTTATGAGTTACCGCTTTATGAGAATGCTTGTGTTTTTTGACCTGCCAACGGAAACTTTGGAGGAAAGGAGAAATTACCGACTGTTTAGAAAAGAACTGATAAACAGTGGCTTTATTATGCTGCAGGAATCGGTGTATTGCAAACTAATGACAACACCATCAGTAGAAAATTCTGTTAAAAACATGCTTCAAAAGAAAAAACCGCCTGGCGGATTGGTTCAGGCGTTGGTCGTTACAGAAAAACAGTTTGCAAAGATGGAATTTATAGTCGGAGAAATCCAGAGTGAATATGTAGATTCGGACGATAGGTTGGTAATCTTATGAAAATAGTCTATCCTGAGATTGATTATGTGTTTGATATTGAAATAGGCAAGGTAAGTACTGTCATAATCGAGAACCCTAAATTGTTGTTTGAATTATTAAACGATTTATATTTGCAAATTGAGGGCTGCGATGGGAAGACTGTTCTGTCAGACGAAAAAGGAATACTGACTATGGCAAAATCTGCTGAACTATTGACTCAGTTTGTGCCATTTCAGCTTAGCAGGAAAAATTTAATAACTAAAATATCGACCAAACTTGAAGAAAAAGCCGTCGAGGATTCGATGTATCTTAAGACAATGGAATTGTTGTCTGCGATAGAGAAATATTTGAATGAGCTGTCATTTGATCTTAATTGTGACCCTGTTTTTAGTAAGATTAACGTTAGTTCAGTGATAAAAGCCTCCGGTTTGGAACTGAATGAGGAATATTCGTCTTTGGCAGAAAAAATCCTTGACTATTTTGAACTGGTGACGGAGTTTGACCGTAAAAAGTTGTTTATTACTTATAATCTGCGTAGCTTTTTTTCTGATGAAGAGTGTGGCGCATTTTTGAAGGATGTTTTAAATCGAGAGTATGCGTTGCTTATGATAGAATCTAGTGAGCATACCTTGCTACCTTGCGAGAATCGTACCGTTATTGATCCTGATTTATGCATAATCAGGTAGATAAATAATAATATACACTGCCCCTGTGTTCTTAATCGTCAGACAGTAGCAGACTGTTTATATTCATTTTTTGATTTGAATTTGAGGTTTGAGAACAGTGTAATTTCATAGGGGTCTCAAACTTCAAAATCTGTTGGGATTTCAAAATTAAAGTTTGAGAACAGTGTAATTTCATAGGGGTCTCAAACAATATGCGCGGAACTGTAATGCGTCAGGTGGTTTGAGAACAGTGTAATTTCATAGGGGTCTCAAACAGAGACCAACAATTTTAAAGCAGATAATCAGTTTGAGAACAGTGTAATTTCATAGGGGTCTCAAACAATTACACCGACTTTGCGGATGATGTGCTTGTTTGAGAACAGTGTAATTTCATAGGGGTCTCAAACCGCCCCATTCTTTTGAGCCGTATTGCATAAGTTTGAGAACAGTGTAATTTCATAGGGGTCTCAAACTGCTTCGGCATTGTAGAATCCCCCTATAATGTTTGAGAACAGTGTAATTTCATAGGGGTCTCAAACATCATTGATGAAAGATTCAAGAAGACCAAGGTTTGAGAACAGTGTAATTTCATAGGGGTATCAAACACTTATGTACATACTCAGCTACAGAACATGGTTTGAGAACAGTGTAATTTCATAGGGGTCTCAAACATTTGGTCTGTTTCTCGACTTGATATAGTGTTTGAGAACAGTGTAATTTCATAGGGGTCTCAAACGCGATGCATTCAAATGTACCCAACCTTTCAGTTTGAGAACAGTGTAATTTCATAGGGGTCTCAAACGTAACAGGCGGTTACCGCATCGTAGGATTGTTTGAGAACAGTGTAATTTCATAGGGGTCTCAAACAACTCACCGTTGATACATGCGAGTACATCGGTTTGAGAACAGTGTAATTTCATAGGGGTCTCAAACAGAGACGACGCATACGGACATCTTGTGTTCGTTTGAGAACAGTGTAATTTCATAGGGGTCTCAAACGTCCCTACAAGAGCATTAACCTATCACATGGTTTGAGAACAGTGTAATTTCATAGGGGTCTCAAACACATCCATTGCAGCTTCGTCCATAACCGGTGTTTGAGAACAGTGTAATTTCATAGGGGTCTCAAACCCTGAAGGATTGAAGCCTGCATATTCAGGTGTTTGAGAACAGTGTAATTTCATAGGGGTCTCAAACAGTTCCAGTCGTGCGGTCAACAGTGAAGTCGTTTGAGAACAGTGTAATTTCATAGGGGTCTCAAACTAGCGTCAAACGTTGCCTTGTGAACGGTCAGTTTGAGAACAGTGTAATTTCATAGGGGTCTCAAACGCACCTACCGAAGTAAGTGCTTTTAACTACCGTTTGAGAACAGTGTAATTTCATAGGGGTCTCAAACATGATACCTGGTATATAGCTTTAGATATGGGTTTGAGAACAGTGTAATTTAAAATCATGGAGTGGATCGAAGCGGGGTTCACTTCATGTTTTTAGGAATACTATACATTTGACTATTTAACACTATAAGGAGAACATATATGTTAGGAGCAATATTAGGTGACATTGTAGGAAGCCCTTATGAATTTGACAGGGGCGATAAAAGAAAAGATTTCGGACCGCTGTTCATTCTTCAGTCTGAGTTTACGGATGATTCCGTGATGAC
>JAEEGL014753047.1_pt1 | contig 10965 bp, 6 predicted proteins | sample 9134231 | NCBI WGS metagenome assembly JAEEGL01 (sample SAMN16246548, study PRJNA631951) | gut metagenome | biome: gut microbiome; feature: rumen; material: fiber-attached | host: Bos | place: Iran: Karaj | collected 2018-10 | reverse complement strand
GGAACTGGCTCCTGGCGTAGAGAGCATTATGCTGGGTGGATTCGTTGAGCCTCGGGTTCGCGCACAGGCTGGTTACACCTATCCTAACATCTACGGTGTTGCCTTCAAGCGCACTGAGGACGGCCAGCTGCTGCTCGCCGACGGTCTGCCCCAGGGATCAAGCTCAAGTGAGAACATCGGTGAGTGTGCTCCCGACTTCAACATGGGCTTCAACCTGAAGGCTAACTTCAAGAATCTGTCACTCTCTGCAACCATTGACTGGCAGAAGGGAGGTAAGATGTACTGCGGTACCATCGGAACCATGAACTGGTTCGGTGCTTCTATGGAGTCACTCGACTACCGTGAGGGCACCATGATCGGTGAGGGTATCGACGAGGCTACTGGCCAGAAGAATACCATCGAGGTCAGCAAGCAGGATTGGTACATGGCTTACAACGATATTACCGAGGCCATGATCTACGACACCAGCTTCTGGAAGCTCCGTGACGTAACACTCGGCTATCAGATTCCCAGGTTCCTCGGTATCGACATCAACGTCTTCGCATTCGCACGCAACGTACTCCTCTGGGCTAAGATGCCAGACCTCGATCCTGAAAACTCTCAGGGTAACGGTAACATGAGTGGTTACTTCGAGCGTTTCTCTGTACCTGGCACATCAAGCTTTGGTGGTGGTCTGAAGATCACATTCTAATCCGAGGATGAATTAAGAGTATCAATCAGAAAAAAAGAAGAATATGAAAATAAAATATTTGTTTGGTATTGCGTTGGCCACTATGCTGTTCAGTTCTTGTTCTGAGGACATGATGGACTCCATCAACAAGGATGAGACCAGCAAGACCGCCGATAAAGTAGGAGCAAAGTTCCAGCTCACAGACGCAGAGGTGGCTACTGCCTATTCAGTAGTGAATGGCTCATACGCATGGTATGTGTCTTCTTACACAGAGCAGCTCTTCGGTACTGGTAACAACCAGCTGCTCAAGATTGAGCAACGTACGGTTTCTGAGGTTTCAGGTGCTACCACCTTCAACAACGAGTGGAATGCCACCTACTCAAACCTGATGAACCTGACTCAGATGATCGAGAAGTGCTCCGCCGGTGGTATCGACGAGGGCAAGAACGACCTGCTCGGTATGGCTCAGCTCCTGGCTGCCATCAACTGGGGTGTCCTGACCGACCTTCACGGTGATGTACCTTTCAGCGAGTGCTTTACAGGCAATCCATCTCCGAAGATCGATTCTCAGGAGAGCATCTACACCGCTATCCTGCAGTTCATCAATGACGGTATTGCCAACCTTGAAAAGGGCGGCAACAACGCAGGCGAGCAGGATATCATCTACAAGGGAGACACCAACAAATGGATTGCTCTCGGACATGCCCTCAAGGCTCGTTACCTGTTGCACACCTATGGTCGCAACAAGAGCGTCATCAGCCAGGTTGAGAGCGAGGCTCAAGCAGCTATTGCCGCTGGATTCGCTGGATTCTATCTGGGTATCTTCAACGGTGTGACTGCCGACAACGCCTGGTCAGCCTACCAGTGGAGCCGCTACTACATCGGTTCAAGCAAGACTGTCGACGACCTGATGCTGGAGCGTGAGGATCCACGTGAGCCTTACTACAACTACGACGCCCTTGGTGGTGATGTGGTTGGTGTTCCTGGTGACACAGACCTCGCTTCACTCACTGAGACTGTCAACGAGCCTATCTGGCTTGAGAACGGTGCAGCTAACCTGGCCATCATGAGCGAGTCTGAGCTCTACTTCATCCTCGCTGAGGCACAGGCCATCCAGGGCAAGGACGCCAAGGATGCCTTTGAGGCAGCTGTCAAGAGCAACGTAGCTGAGTATTTCGCTATCTGCGGCGACGAGATTGATGACGAGGATATCGATGCCTATATTGAGAATATCACTCCTCTCTTCGAGGCTGATGCCCTGAAGGAGATCCGCATCCAGAAGTACCTGGCACAGACACGTGGTGAGATGATTGAGACTTACAACGATATGCGTCGTATCATGTATACCGACGGTTCATATCCTGTCAAGATGACCAATCCGAACAACACCAGCAGCACAGGTAACCGCTGGCCGCTTCGTTTGCCTTACGGTGACAGCGATGTCGTATCTAACCCCAACGTTGCAGCAGCCTTCGGTTCAGGCAACGAGGCCGGTATGTACATCTTCACAGAGAATGTTTGGTGGGCAGGTGGTTCTAAGTAATCAGAACCTCTGACAGACATATCTTATACAAACCGGCTCTCCTACCCCGTCGTAGTGAGAGCCGGTTTAATATAAAGAACCTATATAGTTATTAATCAACAAACGAGAGAGAATTTATGAAAAAAAGACTAACGATGTTTTTAGCCACGCTGATTCTCTGCATGGGAACAGCATTGGCTCAAACCAAAGTTACCGGTACGGTACTCTCACAGGAAGACGGTCAGCCGATCATCGGTGCCGCAGTCAAAGTGGTTGGTACACAGACCGGTATGTTGACTGACGTGAATGGTAAATTCACCTTGAATTTGCCTTCTGGCAAGAACCAGCTGGAAATATCCTATCTCGGATATGTGTCACAGACTGTTGCTGCCAAGAACGGCATGCGCGTGTTCCTAAAGGCTGATGCCCAGGCACTCGACGAAGTCGTGGTAACCGCCATGGGTATTTCTCGTGAGAAGAAAGCCCTCGGTTATGCTGTATCCGAAGTTAACGGCGATGAACTGATCAAAAGCCGTGGTGGACTGAGCAACCCCGTAAATGCCCTGCAGGGTAAGGTGGCTGGTCTGCAGATTACCTCTGGTGCCGGTTCAATGGGTGGTTCATCAAAGGTGCTCATCCGTGGTAACAACTCTTTGAGCGGTTCTAACCAGCCTCTGTTCGTAGTCGACGGTGTGCCCATCGAGGGTAAGGACTTCAACTCTACCGACACCCAGCGCGGTGCTGGTGGTTACGACTACGGTAACCTGATTCAGGATATGAACCCCGATGATATTGAGAGTGTATCTGTGCTGAAGGGTGCTGCCGCATCTGCCCTGTATGGTAGCCGTGCTTCAAACGGTGTGATCATGATCACCACGAAGAAGGCTAAGAAGCAGCAGGGACTCGGCGTTGAGTTCAGCTCTACAATGGGTATCGAACGCGTTACCAAACTGCCGAAGCTCCAGAAGGAGTATGGTGGCGGTTATGGCTACATGGCCCTTGATGGCTTTGATGACTTCGGCGAGACTGTGATCAACGGCGTATCCTATGTTGTACCCGACTTCGGTATGGACGAGAGCTGGGGTCCGAAATACGACGGACGTCAGGTTCTGTCATGGTACGATCTCGCCAAGTGGGAGGCCAACGGCAAGGTCGGCAATCCGACAACCTCTCCCTGGAGCGCTCCCAGCAAGGATTACGATAAATTCTTCGAGACTGGTGTCTCGTTCACCAACAACGTGTCTATCTCGCAGGTATTTGACAATAGTGCCTTCCGTATCAGCTATACCAACACGTGCCTCGACGGCTATCTGCCCAACAGCTCAATGTATAAGAACATCTTCAATGTCAACGGTAATATCATGAGCCCTGACAAGAAGCTGAACGTATTCACCAGCGTGAACTACTTCAACAGCCGTGCAAAGGGTCGTCAGGAAACTGGTTATGGCGACAACAACATCATGCAGAAGTTCGTGCAGTGGGGTCAGCGCCAGCTGGATATGGATCAGCTGAAGGATATGTACAAGTATCCTGATGGAACCCAGGCCACCTGGAACCGTAACGATGTGGACGATCCCACACCTGCTTACCACAACAACATGTACTGGAGCCGTTATATGAACTATGAGAACGATACCCGTAACCGTATCTATGGTAACGTTGGTGTCAGCTATCAGATTATTCCTCAGCTGAAGGCTCAGTACAAGGTAAACCTCGATTTCTTCGTTGACAAGCAGTACGAGCGCAACGCCGTTGGTTCTCAGGAGGAGTCTCGCTACATGGAGATCTCACGCCAGCAGTACGAGATCAACCATGAGTTCATGCTGATGTACAACCAGAAGTTCAACGACTTCTCTTTGAGCGCCAACCTTGGTGCTAACATCATGAAGAACCACTATGAGTATGTATATGGTGAGACCCAGGGCGGAATTGCTATTCCTGAGTTCTATAACCTCGCCAACTCTATGACACAGGCTGCCGGTTACAACTACCGTCGTGAGAAGTCCATCAACTCACTCTTCGGTGATGTGACGATCGGTTGGAAGGACATGCTCTATCTGGAAGGCACCATCCGTGGTGACAGGTCTTCTACACTGCCTAAGGACAACAATACTTACGTATATCCTTCTGTTACAGCTAGCTGGATATTCTCTGAGCTGCTGAAAGAGAAGGCATCATGGCTCAGCTTCGGTAAGGTTCGCCTCGGCTTTGCCAAGGTAGGTAACGACACCGATCCTTATCAGCTCTACAACACATTCTCACAGTATACCAACATCGACGCTACCACTCCAGGTTATCGTCTGCCTAACACCATGCAGAACCCTGACCTGAAGCCTGAGTCAACCACTTCTTGGGAAGCTGGTCTGGAGATGAACTTCTTCAACAACCGACTGGGCTTCGACGTAACCTATTATCAGACCAACACGAAGGACGAAATCCTGCCGCTGTCAGTTTCTGGTACAACAGGTTACATCTACAAATATGTGAACTCCGGAGAGATCGAGAACAAGGGTATTGAGGTCGGCATACACGCCACACCAGTCAAGACCCGCGACTTTGAGTGGTTCACTCAGTTGAACATTGCTCACAACAAGAACAAGGTGAAGTCACTGGCCGACGGTGTTGACTACTACCGTATTACCAGTGCTCCTTTCAAGGTAGAGATCGGTGCTATGGTTGGCGAGGAGTATGGTGTCATCATGGGTACCGACTTCGTCTATGACGAGAACGGCAACAAGCTCGTTGATGAGAACGGCCTCTATATGGCTACCGATGGTAACCAGGTAATCGGCCACATCTTCCCCGACTTCACAGGCGGTTGGAGCAACACACTCCGCTTTAAGAACTTCGACCTCGGCTTCCAGCTTGACTTCTCTAAGGGTGGTCAGTTCTTCTCTACCTCTTATATGTGGGGTATGTACTGCGGTATGTTTGAAGAGACTGCAGAGAACAACGTCCGTGAGACAGGTCTCATCTCAGAGGGTTATACAGCGGCTGGTGTCCCCAACACGACGGTGGTTGCTGCCCGCGACTACTATGAGAACTTCTACTCCGGCCCTGCAGCACAGAGCCTGCTGAAGAGTGACTATATCAAGCTGCGTGAAGTAAGCATCGGCTATACCTTCAAGCTGAATCCATTATGGTTCATCAAGAGCCTGCGACTCTCTGCATACGGTCGTAACCTCGCTGTATGGGGACCTGATACCAAGCACTTCGATCCGGAAATGATCGTCACCGGCTCTGGCAACATCCAGGGTGTTGAAGGTGGTGCTACTCCGATGGTGTCTAACTATGGTCTGACAGTAAATCTCAAATTCTAAAACATAGGAGGAAACAAGATATGAAGAAATTGATTAAATATACACTGATTAGTTCTTTCTGCATCGCAGCAGTCTCCTGCTCAGATCAGGAAGCTATGAACGTCAATCCCAACGTGGCTTCGAGCGTTCCCTCTAACATGATCATGAACGCTGCTGAGAAGTGGACGATGGATAACATCTACGACAACTGGTTCAGTGCTCGTCAGTGCCTCGTGTATTCACAGCAGTGGAGCCAGCGTAACTATACTGAGGAAGACCGTTATCAGATCCGTGAGTCTGTAAACAACAGCTACTTCAAGTATATGTATATGGGTCTCAACAACTTCCAGAAGGTGATCAACATGAACACCGACGAGGCTACCAAGAATGCCAGCTCAGCTTATGGCGCCAACGCCAACCAGATTGCCGCCGCCATGATCATGAAGGTATGGCTGGCCGACGTGATGACCGACACTTGGGGAGGTATCCCCTACTCCGAGGCTCTGAAGCTGGAAAGTGATGGTGTGCTCTACGCCAAGTACGATGACCAGAAAGACATCTATGCCCAGCTGATAAGCGAGTTGACAGAGGCTGTGAACATGATCGACGAGAGTGAACCCGCATTTACCAGCGGTGACGTCATCTACAATGGTGATGCTTCGAAGTGGAAGAAGTTCGGCAACTCGCTGAAGTGCCGTCTCGCCGTCCACATGTCGAAGGTTGACAGCAACTGGAAGACCTACATCCAGCAGGCTCTGGCCAGTGGTGTCTTTGAGAGCAACGACGACGCCGCCAAGTTCCAGTATACCGCAAGTGGTTCTGAGTACTGCAAGTTCTATGAGGGTTTCTTTGTTGACCGTCGTAACGACTTCGCCATCAACAAGACCCTGGCCGATCTGCTCAAGGGCCAGCCTGATACCCTGAACGCCAAGACCCACCCATGGGAAGGTGTCATCGACCCACGTATCCACGTATTTACGGTTGACGACGGAAAATGGAACGGTATGGCTGTTGCCACTCAGACTGGTATCCAGGCACGTCTGTTTACCCAGGACGGTGTAGCCAGCTGGTATCACAATCAGCCTCCCGTGCTGAACAAGACATACGCAGTGCCCCTGATGACCTATGCAGAGCTGAAGTTCATCATCGGCGAGTACAACGGTTTCAGTACTGAAGACTACAAGGAAGGTGTCCAGGCAAGTATCGATTATTGGTACAGCGTGATGGGTGCGACTTCCGACCCTGAAGAGGTTGCCGCATACATCGAGGCAGCCTGCAAGAACGTGAACGCCGAGGCTTACGCCATCCAGAAGTATATCGACCTCTTCACCAATGGTACAGAGGCATGGACCGAGATCCGCCGTACAGGCTATCCTGAGCAGATTGTACGCCCAGGTGAGATCTGCGCCGTATATAACACGGATGAAGGCCAGACCCCCTATGTGTTCACCCCATTGTCTGAGGTAAAGGGCGACATCATTTCCCGTGTGAAGTATCCGACGGATGAGAGTACGCTGAACAGCGAAAACTGGAATGCTGCCGTAGCTAAGCTACAGGATGGCACAAACAACTACTACTCGAAGATGTTCTGGGATGTCCGTACTTCAAGTTACGATCACCCTGCAAACAAATAACAATCAGATCCCCAGCCGATAGCGACTGGGGATTTCTTTTTTTAATAGGCAATGACGACAGGTTTGAACCAGTCTCTGAGTATGCCGTTGGATTGATTCTGTGAGTCGCAGATAAGGATGAGCAGTTGGCGTCCGTCTGACAGTTTGGGACCGATGCAGACGCCTTCGTAGTTGGCGAAGTTGCGACGGGTGAGGTTGATCTTCGTGCGGAATTCCGCCAACAAGGTTTTATCGAGGGTGTCACCAGGCTGATGCCGGGTCGGATCCACCAGATACAGCTTGACGTGGGCATAAGAGCCGATTCGCTTTTTCGGGAAGTAGAGCTCGCGCTCCAATACGATCAGCCTGCCATCCTCGAGGGCAGCCAGTCCACTGACGCCCAGTATGTCAGTTCCCTTCTGTTTCTTGGTCATTGTCGAATCCGTTTCATACCAGTATTGCTCCTTGGGGAGCAGGTCATCTCCGAAACTCTGCAGCCGCAGACGGTTCTTGATTTTCTTCTTGATGGTAGGCTTATCGCCGTCAGCCTGAAGGGTAAACTCCGAAGTTGTCCAGAACCGGTGAGTTTGCGCCTGATAGGTAAGCGCCTCGAGACTGCCGTTACGGTAGGCCGTCTGGAAAACCTCAGGCATCTGTAGCCTCCGGCCAGTGAGCTGTCCATTCAGGTCGTATTCGACGACCTGCCCATCAGCCTCACCACTGACAAATAAGGTCTGCGTCTGTGACACATAACAGATACCCTCTTCGTCCCTGTTAGGCTGTCCGCTGGTCATGAACGAGTCCACACGAGCCGAGAGCAGATCACCGCTGACACTGTCGTTCTCTATGGTCATCAGGTAAAAGCCTGCCGTGGGAGACTTATCATTGACCACAGCATAACGAGACCCTCCCAACCACGTGATGCCACTATAATTACCCGCAGGCACCGTCTTGGGAAACTTCTTCTGTTTGAGCAATGTCGCCTCCTGTGCCGCCATCGTCAATGGCGCCAGTATCAGCATGAATAATAGCGTCCTTAAGAATATCATGATTGTTTTGTGTATATTAAGAGAGGTGTCTCCAATGGTGGGGACACCTCTCAAATATAAACTGTTGTTTACAGATTCTTACTTCAGATTCTTGATCTCAAGAGCAGGCTTGTACTCGGGGTCAATCTCAAGGATCTTGTCAGCATAGTCCTTGGCACCGGCTACGTTCTTGTTGATGTATGAGTTGAACATCATGTAGTGATAGCTGGTCTTCAGCATCAGGTCCTCACCCTTGCTGCGGTCAGTCTTAGAGCCGAGGAGTTCGATAACCCTCTGATAGTCGGGCTTAGCCAGAGAGTTCTTCATGTTGTCATCCAGCTTGTTGTTCAAACCTGCACGCATGTAGGTAGAATAGATCTCCTGGACGGGATACTTCTCTGCCAGTGTCTTGTAGAGAGCAATAGCCTTGTTCATCATATCAATCTTCTTCTCGGGAATAGCATCGCCATACTTGGCATAGATGGTTGCCAGACCCTCATGATCGTCGAATGTCATGTTGGGCTTGGTGGCAATGAACTGCTCGTAGTAGTTGATGGCCTTCTCGAACTCCTGATCCTGTGCATAAGACTCAGATACGCTCTTCAGGATATCCCAGCGCTTGATCATAGATGAGTCGTTAACGAGCTCCAAGGCCTTCTCGTATTGAGCGTACATGTTGGCCTTCTCGTCGAGTGCCTGATAGATCAGAGCGGTATAGAAGTGATCGTACTCAGAGAACTTGGCAGAGTCGGTCTCGTTGAAGTACTTGTTGATGTAAGACTTAGCTGCGTCGTAGTTCTTCAACTCGTAGTTGGCGAACATGGCCAGACGGTTGAAAGTCGGGTTGCGTGGCTCGAGCTTGATACCAGCCTCAGCAGCACGGAGTGCATCCTCGAAGTGACCAGTGAAGTAGCTGCAACGTACGAACTCGTTGAGGTTACCCTTGTCGAGCTTGCTGATGTCGGCCTTCTTGTAGTTCTCATAAGCCTGCTTCTCGTCGCCTGCCAGCATGTAGATGTGGGCGGTGATGGCGTCGATGTCCTCATCGGGGCACTGTGCCTTCATCTCCTGCAACTTCTGGGCAGCCTGCTTCGGACTGATCTTACGATATACCATAGCCCACTTCTTATAGCCTTCGGGGTTCTTCGGGTCGAAGTTGATAGCCTGGTTGTAGAAACCTGCGGCCTTACCACCGTCAGTACCATAAGCTGACTCGATATCGCCGAGCAGGAGGTATGCGGGGGCATACTGATACTTGGGCTTACCTGCCTCGTTGGCGTAGTTAGCAAACAGGGCTGCGTTCGCTGTATCCTTCTGCTCATAGAAGGCGCGACCGATCTTAACGAGAGCCTCAGCATTCTTCTTGTTCTTCTTGTAAGCGACCTTGGCGAGTTCGGCTACGTTAGGAGCCTTAGCCTTGATACCATCGAGAGCTGCCTGGAGCTCTGCCTCTTGTGCGTTAGCGGTGGCGCTGAAACCTGCCAGCAGCACACTCATTAATAGATACTTAATTGCTTTCATACTTATTGTTTAATTTATTATTGTATTCAGAGTTTCTCGCTCTTGCTTGTTTGACGTTTGAATGAACGGAGGGTTTAATCTCATTCCTTTTTGATGATGACATCGCGGACGTTCATGTTGGCACTTTGGGGAAGGAGACCTGAACGGAGGATGATCTTCTGACCTCTGGGCAGCTGGATGAAATGTGTGAAACTGGTGGCCACGCCATTGGGACGGGGGTCGTTCAGCAGCGCATAGATCGTGCGGCGCAGAGGATAGTTGCCGTTATATAAATAGAACTGATAGGGCTTCCAGCTGTTGTACTTCTCAGCTGTCTTCATCTTGGAAACGCCCATCACGGATATATTCTTCTTGAAGGTGACATTGGTGGTGTCACGTTTGTCGTTGAGCCAGTTGCTACCGATGATACCGAGGGCATTTTCATGCTTCTCGACATAGTCAATCACGGCAGCACTTGTCTGTACGGCTCCGATGTTCTTGGCACTGAATTGCTTGCCTCCGAGGATGGAGTCAACGCACCAGCGCACAGTGCTGGACAGCGGATTGTCGAACACGACGTCGATTTCGCCAAGTTTGGATTGTGGATAGAGTTCGCTCCACTTGCTGATCTCGCCTTTCAGGATGCGTGCAAAGTCGGTAATGGTGATGCACGAGTCGGGGTTGGCATTGTTGACGATGATGGCCAGACCGTCGTACGCGATGGGTATCGCTCTTGGCATGTACTTACGGTCGATGAGGTTCTGGCGCTCTTTCTTAGTGAAATCGCGGGTGGTGAACGCCAGCCAGGTCTCAAGGTTCATCAGTTTCTTCACGGCATCCTGCTCGTTGATGTAGAGCGGGGTGATAGAATCGAGGGTCTGTGCCGTGAAGTAGAACATCTCCTCGTCAAGGATCGGATAGAAGCTCTCGTCGGCCGCAAAAAAACTGGCCGCTTTCTGATAGGCTTCCTCCAATTCAGGATTAGGCTTGCTCCCACATGCGTGGAGCAAGCCTAATATCAGTGTTAATCCAACTAACTTGTTGAATGTGTTCATTTTACATTTTAGAGATTACTGAAGACGGAAGGTCACAGGTACGGTGTACTTTACACGTACGGCTGAACCATTCTGCTTACCAGGAATCCAGTGAGGCATGGACTTAACCACGCGCTGTGCCTCCTTGTCGAGTGAGGGGTCAACGCTCTATACAACTTTTACGTCGTTTATAGAACCATCACGCTCTACTACGAATGTTACGATATCACGACCCTGTACACCTTTCTCCTCTGCTACTACCGGATACTTGATATTCTTCGACAGATACTCGAACAGTG
>JAEEGL014257909.1_pt1 | contig 10965 bp, 11 predicted proteins | sample 9134231 | NCBI WGS metagenome assembly JAEEGL01 (sample SAMN16246548, study PRJNA631951) | gut metagenome | biome: gut microbiome; feature: rumen; material: fiber-attached | host: Bos | place: Iran: Karaj | collected 2018-10 | reverse complement strand
GATATAATGTGTCTTCTAGACAGGATTTAGGCAACTTTATCAGCATTATATCTATGCCGTTATAGTCTCTATAACGATATTAGAAGTTAGAATCTTATGATTTTAATCATGAGAGGTTCAATGTTCGTGAAAAGAAGGCTTTGGGCGGAACTCAGACTACGGGAACTGTAAGAAGAATAAATCAGAAATGGACTCGTAGTGGTAAATTCTATAGCTTAGAGGTTGAATTTGACAACTTGAATGGAGAAAGATGTACATCAGTTGTTCCTATTTCAAGATTTACTCGCGATATGTATAAGCAGGGTGAAAATATCACAGTATATGTATCTGGAGATTATGGTACAATCTCTAAGAGACGATAGGAAATAAAAATCGTACATTGTGATACCGATTTTTATTGACAACTATAATTTTTTAAAATAAAATTAAAGTGTAAATGAATAATCCTAATAAAAAGGGAGTAGAAGACCTTAAAAAGGTTACTAATATCGTCAATACGACTTTTAGTCCGGTATTATGTTGAAATTTCAAGACTTTTGATGAAAATCAAAGGTCTTTTTTCTTTTTTAGGATTATCATTTTAATAACTATTTAGGAGGAAGAAAATGAAAGGATTAGTTATTTTAAGTGATGTTTCAATGGTTTATGTTTGGGTTTTAGTTGCAGTTGTTGTTTTAGGATTGCTAATAGCATTCTTTGCATCTGGCTATGTAAAGGCTGCGCCAGATACAGCAATCATTATCTCTGGCTTTGGCAAGAGAAAAATCTTAATTGGTAAGGCTGGATTTAGAGTTCCATTCTTCCAAAGATTAGATAAGCTATCTTTAAGAGTATTCCAGGTAGATATCAAGACAGATGAAGCAATTCCAACTTCTAATTTCATCAATATTAGAGTTGATGGTGTTGCAAATTTAAAGATTTCTTCAGATCCACAATTATTAAATTTAGCTGCTGAGGCAATCTTAAATATGAATGAGAATGATTTAATTGCTCAAGTACAACAGGTTCTACAAGGAAACATGAGAGAAATCATTGGTACAGTTGATATCAAGAGATTAGTTCAAGACCGTCAAGGTGTTGCTCAATCAGTAAAAGAAAATGTTGTACCTGATATGGCAAAGATGGGTATTGAGGTTGTTAATTTCAATATTCAATCATTTGCTGATGATAATCATGTGATTGAAAATTTAGGTATTGATAACATTTCTCAAATTTCAAAGGATGCAGCTATTGCAAAAGCAAATGCTGATAGAGATGTTACAATCGCAAAGTCTTTAGCTGAAGAGGCTGCAAACCGTTCTAGAGTAGAAGCAAATCAAAAGATTGTTGAACAAAATACTGAATTATCTTTAAAGGAATCTGCATTAAAGCAAAAGACAGATACTGCAAAGGCTACTGCAGATGCTGCTTATTCAATTGAAGAGCAAAAGAGACAACAAGAAATCAATATTGCTCAAATCAATGCTGATATTGCAAAAAGAGAAAGAGAAGTTGAATTAGGACAAAAGGAAGTTGAACTTCAAGAAAGAAAGCTACAAGCTCAAATCAATAAGCAAGCAGAAGCTGAAAAATATGCTGCAGAGCAAAAGGCTCAAGCTGATCTATTCACTCGTCAAAAGGCAGCAGAAGCTAAAAAGTATGAATTAGAGCAAGAAGCTGAAATGCAAAAAATTAAAGCAGAAGCTGAAAAGGTTGCTAAAGAAAAAGCAGCAGAAGCTTTAAAGATTGAGGCAGAAGCAAAGAAGGAAGCAGCATTAGCTGAGGCTGCAGGTATTGAAGCTAAGGGTAAGGTAGAAGCTGATGCAATTTTGGCTAAGGCTGAGGCTATGAAGCAATATGGTGAGGCTGCAACATTACAATTAATTTTGGATTCTAATGTATTACCAGAAATGATTAAGGCTTACTCAGAGCCAATGGCAGCTGCAATGAGCCAAATTGATTCAATCACTATGTACGGTGAAGGAAATACTGCAAAGCTAAATGAGGAAATCACAAAAAATGGAACTCAAATTTTTGCAGGTTTAGAAAAGGCAACTGGCTTAGATATTAAGTCTTTACTTGCGGGTTTCTTAGGCGGAAAGTTAATTGCTAATAACAAGGCAGAAGCTAAAAAGGAATAACTATAATTGAGTGGACTAATTTATTAGTCCATTCTTTCTTTTTATATTTAGAAAGCGCTTGTAAAATCTTGTAAAAAGAAGCGTTAGAGATTATAATTTAAGTACAGGTAAAAATTATACAATGAATTAAATAGGAGGATTATAATTATGCCACTTGTAAATGCAAAGGATATGGAAGCTAAGGCATTAAAGGGTAAATATGCAGTAGGTGCTTTCAATATCAACAATCTTGAATGGACAAAAGCTATCTTATTAACAGCTGAGGAGTTAAAATCACCAGTTATGCTTGGTGTATCTGAAGGAGCAAATAAGTATATGACAGGTTATAAGGTTGTAGCTGATATGGTTAAAGCTATGATCGAAACTCTACATATTACTGTTCCAGTTGCTCTACACTTAGATCATGGTACATATGAGGGTGCAAAGGCTGCACTTGCTGCTGGTTATTCATCAGTAATGTTCGATGGATCTCATTATCCACTTGAGGAAAACTTAGAAAAGACTAGAGAAATCGTTGCTTTAGCACATAAGATGGGTGCTACTGTAGAAGCTGAAGTTGGCACTATCGGCGGTGAAGAAGACGGTGTAATCGGTCGTGGTGAGGTTGCTGACCCAGAAGAATGTTTAACATTAAAGAATACAGGCATCGATATGCTTGCTGCTGGTATCGGTAACATTCATGGTAAATACCCTGATAACTGGAAAGGATTAGAATTCGATGCTTTAGCTGCTATTAAGGCTAAGGTTGGTGATATTCCACTAGTTCTTCATGGTGGTACTGGTATTCCTGAAGACCAAATCAAAAAAGCTATTTCTTTAGGTATTACAAAGATTAACGTTAATACTGAATGTCAATGGGCTTTCCAACAAGCTACTAGAAAATATATTGAAGCTGGTAAGGACTTAGAAGGAAAAGGATTTGACCCTAGAAAATTATTAGCTCCAGGTACTGAAGCTATTAAAGAAGTAGTTAAGACAAAAATGGAAATGTTTGGTTCTGTAGGTAAAGCAGAATAAAAAAATAATAGGGACGTGAAAATCGTCCCTTAATAATTTTAAGGAGAAAAATATGAGAATTGCTCTAATTAACGAAAATTCACAAGCTGCAAAAAATGAACTTATTTTTAATACATTAAATAAGGTTGCAACAAAATATGGACACACTGTAGATAATTACGGTATGCTAAATGCTGAGGATAAACCATTAACATATGTTCAAAATGGTTTATTAGCTGCTATTTTAATTAATTCTGGTGCTGCTGATTTTGTTGTTACTGGTTGTGGTACTGGTGCTGGTGCTATGCTAGCATTAAATTCATTTCCTAATGTATTATGTGGTTTAGTTGTTGAACCATCTGATGCATATTTATTTGGTCAAATAAATGATGGTAATGCTATTTCTATGCCATATGCTAAAGGCTTTGGCTGGGGTGCTGAATTAAATTTAGAAAATGTATATGAGAATTTATTTAAGGCTCCATTTGGCGGAGGCTATCCAAAGGAAAGAGTAGTACCTGAACAAAGAAATAAGAAGATTTTAGATTCAGTTAAAAAGATTACTCATAGACCTATGATTGATATCTTAAAGGAAATTGATAAGGATTTCTTACTTGAAACTATTGATAGAGATACATTTAAAAAGTATTTCTTTGAAAATGCTAAGGATCAAGAAATTATTAATTTTGTTAAGAGTGTTTTAAAGTAGGAGTTTTAAAATGAAGCTTGTTGTAAATATGCTATCAAAGGCTGATAGCGTTGAAGGTCAAGGTGTAGGCTCTGCCTACCTAGAACAAGTAAATTTAATAAAGACTGAATTAGCTGATGATTTTGAGGTTAGAATCAATTCTAAAAAGAAGGCTGACATTATACATGTACATTCTATAAATTTACCATTCTATTTTAGATTTAAAAAGAAAAATGGTATTAGAGTAATGTATTGTCATTTCCTTCCTGAAACATTTGATGGTTCAATATCTTTACCTAGACCTATTTTTTGGTGCTTTAAGAAATATTTTTTAAAGTTCTATAGAAAGGCTGATTATCTAGTAGTTGTAAATCCATCTTTTAAGAAGGATTTAATAAGATATAAGGTAAAAGAGGATAGAATAGTTTATATTCCTAATTTTGTATCTAAAGAAAATTTCTATGAAATGGAAAAGGAAGAAAGATTAAAAATTAGAGAAGAATATAATATACCAAAGGACAAATTTGTTGTTTTAGGCTGTGGACAGGTTCAAACAAGAAAGGGTGTTATGGACTTTGTTGAAATCGCAAAGAAGAACCCTCAAATTGAATTTGTTTGGTGCGGAGGATTTAGCTTTTCTGTTATATCTGATGGACATCATGATTTAAAGAAGATTATGGATAATCCACCTTGTGATAATCTTAAATTCTTAGGTATTATTCCAAGAAAGGATATGAATAAGATGTTTAATATGGCAGATATGCTATTTATGCCATCTTATAATGAATTATTCCCTATGTCTATATTAGAGGCTGTATCTTGTGGTAAGCCTGTTGTACTTAGGAATCTTGATTTATATAAAGATATATTATGGGATAAGCCAATCTATGGCGAAAACAATGAAGATTTTTCTAATGCTATAAATAAATTAGCAACAGATGAAGCTTATTATAATGAAGCTAAATTAAAATCTAGTGATGTAGCTAAATTCTATTCAAAGGAGCATGTTGCCCAGCTTTGGAAAGAATTCTATCAAGGAATTTATAATAAGAAATTAGAAGAGAAGAATAAAAAGAAAAAATAGATAATAATTGAACTCTAAAATGATAAATTTTGGAGTTCTTTTTTATTAAAAATAATTTTTTAAAAAAATAATGCTTGACATATAAAATAAAATTGTATACAATTAAATTGGAAAGAAGGTAATTGAAAATGAAATTATATGATTTAAATGTATTAAATAAGAAAAAAGAAGAAGTATCTTTAAAGCAATATGAAGGAAAAGTATTATTAATAATTAATTCAGCTACAGGTTGTGGATTTACACCACAATATGAAGCTTTAGAAGCATTATATAGAAAATATAAGGAACAAGGATTTGAGATTTTAGATTTCCCTTGTAATCAATTTGGAAATCAAGCTCCTGGTACAGATGCTGAAATTACTGAATTCTGTACAGCTAGATATAATATGAGCTTTACTCAATTCAAAAAGATTGATGTAAATGGTCCTGAACAATCAGAAGTATTTAAGCTATTAAAGGAAGCACAAGGCTTTAAGGGCTTTGGTGATTCTCAACAAGCTTTATTTATGGATGATATGTTAAAGAAATTTGATCCTAATTATATGAATAATTCTGACATTAAATGGAACTTTACTAAATTTTTAGTAGATAGAGATGGAAATATTGTTAACCGTTTTGAACCAACTTGTGATATGATATTAGTTGAAGAGGAGGTTAAGAAGTATTTATAATGAGATATGATGTAGCTATTATTGGAACTGGGCCAGCAGGTTTAGAAGCCCGGTTAACATTAAAGAATAGGGACAAATCAATTCTTCTTATAGGTTCTAAAAATTCATCTAATAAAGTATTCCAAGCACATGAAATTAAAAACTATTTAGGATTACCTAATATTAAAGGTGAGGACTTTGCCAATGCTTTCTTAAAGCATATCGAGGTTATGGGAATCGAAATCACTGATGATATCATTTCTCAAATCTATGATATGGGTGATTTCTATGCTTTACAGGGTAAGGCACCAGAAATGTATGAGGCATCATCAATAATTATTGCCACAGGTGTTAAAGCTGGCAAAACTTATGAGGGCGAAGATAATTTCTTAGGTAGAGGTGTTTCTTATTGTGCAACATGTGATGCACCTTTATATAAAAACAAGAAAATTGCCGTGGTTTTGGAATCAAAAGAAGAAATGGATGAAGTTGAATTTTTAGCCTCTGTAGGTAGTGAATTAAATTTATTCCCATTATTTGATGAAGAAATTAATATAGAAAATGTTAATGTAATAAGAGAAAAGCCAGTAAGAATTGAAGGCGAAAAGGTTGCAAATACAATTGTAACTGATAAGGCATCTTATAGCTTTGATGGTCTTTTCATCTTAAGAAAGAGTGTACCACTATCATATTTACTTCAAGGATTAGAAATGGATGATAATCATATTAAAGTAAATAGATTGATGGAAACTAATCTTCATGGCGTATTTGCGGCAGGAGATATAGTAGGTAAGCCTTATCAATATATTAAGGCTGCTGGAGAAGGAAATATTGCAGCATTATCAGCTGTAACATATTTAGCAAATTTAAAAAAGGAAGGTAAATAAAATGAAAAATATTACATCTAATGAATTTAAGCAGTTAACAGGAACAGTATTAGTAGATTTTAATGCTACATGGTGTGGACCTTGTAGAATGCTACACCCAGTACTTGATGATTTAGAAAAGAAGAATACAGACGTTAAGTTTGTAGGTGTAGATGTTGATGATGAGTCAGATGTTGCTGAATTATTCAATATCACTAACATTCCATGTGTAATTATGTTAAAGGATGGAAAAGAAGTAGCAAGATCTGTTGGATTTAAGCCAGCAAATATGATGCAATCATTTATTGATGAAAATAAGTAATTAAAAAGCGAGACTAATTTGTCTCGCTTAATTTTTTAACTATTATATCATTATAATCATTTGCTTTTTCTTCAACTAGATTCAATTCTAGTGCTATATCATAAAATATTTGTTCTGTTGTATTTATTTCTATGTTATTTTTTTCGAAGATATCATCTAGGATATCATTTAATAATTGGAAATATTCATCAGGACAATTTTCTTTTTTATCTATATAACTAGTAATCTTATGTTCTAAATTATTTAATGAAGAAATATCAATATCATAATTTAATGCTTCATTTTGGAAATCATTAATGTATAGAAGAAGATTAATGGTTTTTGCACATTTTTCTAATTCAGTGTAATTGCTATTAAAATTCTTTTCATATAATGTTTCTATAATTAAGAATTTATCATAAATATATTCAAAGCCTGTAGAAAATATTAATTCTAAATCCTTATCTAATTTATTTTCTTTAGAATATTTGTCATAAAGATAATCAACAACATCGATAACATGATTAAAACGAGCTATTGTCTTACTTTTATTATCGATTAGCTTGTTGATGAAATCTTTATTTTCAAATCTCCAGCTTAAGTAGTCGTTATAAATATCCATTATCTTGTCTTCATTTGAGGGAATAGGATAACATCTCTAATAGAATCAGATTCAGTTAATAAGATAATTAATCTATCAACACCGATACCGATACCGCCTGTAGGAGCCATACCATATTCTAGAGCTTCTACGAAATCTTGGTCCATTTCGTTAGCTTCGTCGTTACCTTTTTCCTTTTCCTTTAATTGTTCAACAAATCTTTCCTTTTGATCTAGTGGGTCATTTAACTCAGTATAAGCATTAGCGAATTCTTTACCACCGATAAATAATTCAAATCTTTGAACAAATCTAGGATCTTCAGGATCTTTCTTTGTTAAAGGTGAAATCTCAATTGGATGACCACAAAGGAATGTAGGTTGAATTAAGCTAGATTCACAGTATTCTTCGAAGAATGCGTTAATAACGTGACCAACTGTGAAATGCTTTTCAACTGGAACGTTGTGCTTTTTAGCAAGTTCGATAGCTTCTTCAAGTGTATAATTATTAGCTTTGAAATCTACACCTGTCTTTTCTTTAATTAATTCACACATTGTAACCTTTCTAAATGGCTTAGATAGGTCGATTGCTTCACCTTCAGCATCAAATGGGTTCTTGAATGTTTCCTTACCGATAACTTTTGTTGCTGCATATCTAACTACACCTTCACATAAGTCCATCATAGAAGATAGGTCACCAAATGCTTGATATAATTCAACTGTTGTAAATTCTGGGTTATGAGTTTTATCCATACCTTCATTTCTGAAGATTCTACCAATTTCATAAACTCTTTCAAGACCACCTACAATTAATCTCTTTAAATGTAGCTCAGTAGCGATACGTAAGTAGAAGTTAGCATCTAGTGCGTTGTGGTGAGTGATGAATGGTCTTGCTGTTGCACCACCTTGAATATTTTGTAATACTGGTGTTTCAACTTCAATGAAACCATTATTATCAAAATATTCTTGCATAGCTCTAATGATTTTTGGTCTTTGGATTGCAACACGCTTTGCATCCTCATTCATGATTAAGTCTAGATATCTACGTCTATATCTTTCCTCTAGGTCTGTTAAGCCATGGAACTTTTCTGGTAATGGTCTTAATGCCTTAGTTAGGTGAGTATATTCCTCACACTTAATTGTGATTTCGCCGGTTTGTGTAAGCATAACCTTACCCTTAACACCAACGATATCACCGATATCAGCTAATTTGAATAAATCATAAACTGCATCACCAACAACATCTTTTCTGATGTATACTTGGATTTTACCCATCTTATCTTGCATTGCGAAGAAAGAAGCCTTACCCATTTTTCTAATGAACATAATTCTTCCTGCAACACTAACAGTAATATTTTGTTCTTCGATAAATTGGTGTAATTGTTCCTTTAATTCTTCCTCAGCTAAGCCTTGGTGTTCAGCCTTGAATTTTTCAATTTCTTTATTTGCTAAATCCTTAACATCGGTACTATGATGAGTAGCATCATATTTAGAACCGAATGGATCAATTCCTAATTCTTTATATTTTTCAAGCTTTGCAATTCTTACAAGCTCTTGTTCAGATCTTTTTTCTTCCATAAGAAACCTCCTAAAATTAACGTAAAAATTATAACACATAAGGACTTAAAAAACAAATTTAATGTTTAAGAATTAAACATAATTTGTTATAATGATTCTAGATTTTTTTTATAGGAGAGATTTTGGCTATGTTTAAATATGAAAGAAAAGCTTATTATCACGAGACTGATCAAATGGGAATTATCCACCATTCAAATTATCTAAAATGGATGGAGGAGGCAAGAATAGCTTTAATGGATAAGCTAGGTTTTAGTTATAAAAAAATGGAAGAATTAGGAATAATTTCACCTGTTATTTTCGCATCTTGTGAATATAAAAAACCAGTTAAGTTTAATGATGTAGTTGAAATTGGTATTACTGTAGAAGAATATAATGGTTTAAAGCTAACATTTAATTATGAAATAATTAATAAAGAAACTAAAGAGGTTTTAACTATTGGTAAAACAAAGCACTGCTTTATTAAGGATGGAGCTATTATTTCTTTAAAGAGAAATTTATTAGAATTTCATAATGCTTTTATAGAATTTATGGAGATAAAATAAATGGAAATTGTATTAAAATCAAGTAGCCCAAGAAGAAAAGAATTATTAACAAATATGGGCTATAAATTTGAAATAAAAACATTTGATGTTGATGAAACATTTGATAAGAATTTATCTATTACTGATAATGTAAAGGCCTTAGGTTTAAAGAAGGCTACAGTTAATAAGGAAGAAGATTATGGAAAAATTCTAATTGGCTGTGATACTATCGTATATTTTGATAATAAAGTTTATGGTAAGCCTAAAGATTATAATGATGCCTTTAATATGCTTAAAACATTAAGCGGAAGAATGCATTATGTAGCTTCAGGTCTTGCAGTAATTTATAAGGATAAGATTTATAATGATGTAATCATTTCAAAGGTTTATTTTAAAAATTTAAGTGATGAGGACATTAAGAATTATATCGATAGCGGTGAATGCTTTGGTAAGGCAGGAGCTTATGCGATTCAAGGCATAGGTAATAATTTAGTTGATCATTATGAAGGATCATTAAATAATATTATTGGTCTTCCAACTGAAAGGCTAGATGAAATATTATTTGATATTTATAAGGATGATGTAATTGATTGGATTAAAAACTATTTTGATGAAAATGGTAAAGGCTGTAAGGCAATTGTAGGTATTAGTGGTGGCACAGATTCTAGTGTTGTTGCAGCATTATGCGTAAAAGCATTAGGAAAAGAAAATGTTGTCGGTGTTTTAATGCCTAATGGATATCAGCATGATATTGATGTTTCTAAAAAGCTAGTAGATTTTTTAGATATTAAATATCATGAAATTAATATTAAAAATCCTGTTGATGAATTAAATGAATTAATTGAAGAAGAATTTAATAAAGATCCAAATGATGTTGATGCGTATAAAACTAATACACCATCAAGAATTAGAATGACAACCCTTTATGGTATTTGTGCATTATATGGTGGAAGAGTTGCTAATACTTGTAATTTAAGTGAAGACTATATAGGCTATTCAACTAAATTTGGTGATTCAGCTGGTGATTTTTCACCAATATCAGCATTTACTAAAACAGAGGTTAGAAAGCTAGGTAAGGCTTTAGGCTTACCTGATTTATTCGTAAATAAGATTCCTGAAGATGGAATGAGTGGTAAATCAGATGAAGAAAAGCTAGGCTTTACATATGATGTTTTAGATAAATACATTAGACTTGGTATTTGTGAAGATTTAAATATTAAAGAAAGAATAGATTATTTACATAAAATAAATTTACATAAGATAGAACCTATGAAGGCATATAAGAAATGAAATTAGGATTAGTTTTAGGTAGATTTCAAATATTTCATAAGGGGCATGAATTAATAATTAATAAAGCCTTAGAGACTTGTGATAAGGTGTTAATTTTTATTGGTTCTAGTGATAAAAAGGATACATTTGATAATCCTTTTGATTATGAATTTAGAAAAGAAATAATTGAAAAGATATATGACAGTGATAAAATAATTATCGCACCACTTCCTGATTTAGGAGTTGGTAATGTTCCTTTATGGGGAGATTATGTAATTAATAATGCTAAAAGAAT
>JAEEGL013148742.1_pt1 | contig 10965 bp, 11 predicted proteins | sample 9134231 | NCBI WGS metagenome assembly JAEEGL01 (sample SAMN16246548, study PRJNA631951) | gut metagenome | biome: gut microbiome; feature: rumen; material: fiber-attached | host: Bos | place: Iran: Karaj | collected 2018-10 | reverse complement strand
TGACACCGGCTATATTGAAAATAAAATGTGTGAATGCCTAAAACATCAAGTCCAAAAAGCCCTGATAAAACAAAGCGGAATAAATAACAAATTAAACTTTAATTTTAATGACTGTAGCGAAGAATTATTAAATACCAATCCCCTACTAGCAAAGGCCTACAAAGTTGCTCATATATATTGTGATAACTTCCCTAACAACAAACATAATAATCTTTTATTTTTTGGCGCTGTGGGAACAGGAAAAACCTTTTTACTCGAGTGCATTGCAAATGAATTGACTAGCAAAATGAATTATGTTGTTTTTTGTACCGCATACGATGTAAGTAAAACTATGATGCATGCATATTCATCAAACTTTGCAGAACGAAATGCAATACTCTCCCCTCTTTTTGATAGTGACTTGCTAATTATAGATGATTTGGGAACAGAACCACTTTTCCACGAATCAGTTTTGACAAATTTTTTTACACTTATAAACGAAAGGCAACGCAACAATCTCCCCTATATCATCAGTACTAACCTTAGCCCAGAAGAGATTGACCAGCGCTACGGTAACCGAATTAAATCACGAATTTTCAATACTAGAGTTACTCTACCGATATTATTTCAAAGTGAAAAAGATTTACGTCTATATAAGAAAAAAGATGATTAACAATCATCTTTTAATTTTTTTGGTATAATTTCCCCAAACTCTCTTTTGGGTCTACAGTATCTTTCATATCAAATTTTCGAGTATGTACTACAGGTGTTTCACCAGGAATAGGTATCATATTCGGTCCAGTATCTCCAAAGCTCTCTGGCATTCCCACTTCCTCACCACTCAAAAACAATTCTGCAAGAGTTTTTCCATTGCTAGACGTAGACTTTACAGAAGTGCTTACGCTCGAGTTTGGAGTAGAATATGTAAATCTCATTTCTTCTCGAATTGGTGCCTGCATATCATTAGTAATTGTAGAAACATACGATTGTGAAAAAACATTTTCATTATCATCTTTTACTTGAGAATCGATAGTTACTGTCAGAGATTTTTGAAAATCTCCTATCACATTATCCAAATCTTGTTCAGAAACCACTGAAGAAAATTTTTGCCTAAACCTATCTAACAAATTTGCCCACTGTCCGTATAATAGCCTCATACGTTGCACCTCAAGGTCATAGACATTGTGTGATAGATTACTGAGTTCATTTGCTTTTTGCATAGTTTGCTCAAGAGCTCGTGACATCTTTTCTTCATTGATTTTTCGCAACTTAATTTCTTCATTTAGATTATATATTTCTTGTCGCATTTGAAACATCTGGTCATTCTGTTTGCCTATTCTTTCATCAAATTCTTGCTCAATTTCTTGCAAATAGTCATCCACTTCTTTTGCACAATATCCCCCAAATTCACGCCTAAAATGTTGTGGTTTCATACTCTACTCCTGTTTTTTCTTATTTTTCCTTACTAACAATATAAACAAAACAACTCCCGCAATCATTACTAACACACTTAATAATTGACTTACTCTAATTCCAGAACTACCAATCATCAAGGATTCACCTCTTATTCCCTCGATAATAGCTCGAGCTAATCCATAAGTCATCATATAACCACAGAAAACAGAACCATTTAGAGTGCCTTTTTTCAATAAGAAATATAGAGCTATGCATATACCTATATCACACACGCTTTCCAACAACATAGTAGCCCAATGCCATTCATTACCAATCAACACAGCAAATGGGAAACATTGAAATGTGGGATTTGTGACCTCTAGGCCATAACAACAATGCGAAAAATAACATCCCCATCGTCCTATTGCTTGTCCCAACGCCAAACTTGGTACAGCAACATCGGCAACTTTTAAAAATTCTTGTTTTCTAATAACACAATATAGTATTAGTCCTATTGCTCCCCCTATGATAGAGCCATATACTGCTAAACCTCCATTCCATATAGCAAAGAAATCCCAGCCCCATGGCCCACCATTAAATATGCAAAAATACAGTCTTGCAAACAAAATCGCTGGCGGGAATATCCATAATATTAGCTCAAAAGGCATTTCTTTGTTTAGCCCTCTATACTTGGCTGTAAAACAAGCTAGAGCAACTCCAGCAATGAGCCCTAAGCCTATAAATATGCCATACCAATATATGGCAATACCAAAAATGTGAAAAGCAATTTCTTCCATAAACACCTCTAGTTGAATTATACTATATCAAAAATAATTATGCAACTAAATAAAATAAAAATCTTAGTCATCTGTACTAAGACTTTTATGCTGTCTTCTTGCGTTGTAATAATAATTTTTGCCTCAATTGAATGAGCTTATCTTTGGATGTAGGCAACAAATCTAACCTTGCCTTTGCAAAATCCGCCGAAATAATATCTTGAGTCAAAAGATCTAAAATTTGTTGCTGTCTAAAAGTAGCAATACATTGTTGCACTGGCATTGGTAAATCCAACACAACATGTGCTAGCACAAAATTATTTAGACGCTTAAAATCCGTTATTTTATTACCCAAAAGTTTTACACTTACACTTTCGTACCAATTATCTAGTGTTTTTTCCATATCCTCACTAGATATAAAACTAGATGAAAAATTACTCAAAAATTCTCTTACGCTATCTTTACTGATAAAGATTGCCTCTAATTTTTGACGAGTGAGTAATATTGTCTGAGTTATCTCCAGAGCTTTTATTCCTTCTACAGAGTGAAAATCACTATTTTTAAAACCACTATCTTTTGTATATAACCTACTTGCTTCTTTCGGTCGCACCAATGAAACTCGATTGCCATACATGCCTTTTCCAAAAATGAATTTTTCGAAACAAAAACCACATGTTATGGCATAGTCAAGATGCTCCATAGCCTGCTCATTGGTGAATAATTTTTCTATCATACTTTAACCGCCCCTCCCAAAACGTTGCAATTGAAAATTAAATATCAAAATCAAAACGTTGTGTTAGATGCTTTTTATCTCCTTCTTCATCTTCGTAAACAGCATCTACTAGTAATACTATATTTGTCTTATCAGTCTTTACATTTTCAAATTTGGTAGCGGGCTCTACTTCTCCATTATATTCCATAGCACAGCGTACATACACTTCTAAAAAATCTTTCGCACGAAGAAAGGCATCTTCCACAGTAACGCCTTCTGTACAAATATTCACATCTTCAAGCAATATTGTATAGCCTCGATTTTCTGCATCTTTAAACAATATTGCAGGGAAAACAAATTGTTGCATAATACACCTCAAAATCAATTAGATTTTATCATAAATATAAAAAAAAGTAAAATGTTTGACATAAAGTTTTTATGTAAATAGGAAAATCGTATTTAAACCAATAAATACAGCATCTAAGAGAGCAAAAAATACTGACCAAATAAAAATGCAATTGCCTAGTTGTGTTACTTCTCTTGTTTTACTTGCTAGTTTTTTTGCGTGCAAACAAAGAAACATTGCTACAAGTGCGGGAATGATAGCAAATATCAGTATCAAATCCAAAAATACGCTCTTGCCTATTGGCCAACAAACAAACATCAACACAATCGAGACAAGCGTAATAAAAATAGATGCTAGCCATGTATACAAACCAGATTTTACAAAAATATCATAACTTTTATATTGAGAAAACTTATCTTGATTTGCTGTAGCTTTCCCTTTATCATCTAAATAATCAAAATACCCCATAAACCCATCCTTTATTTTTATTATATAAAAAAATCACAAATTTAGCAAATGTTTTAACTAAAAATATTTTATTTTGCCAAACTTTCACGACAAAGCGATTCTCCTCATAAAATGAGAGTAAACACAATTGTGTTTGAAAAGGAGAAAAATATGTCTTGTATTTACAAAAGACCTTATGTTTATGCAGAATGCTGTCCAAACTACCAGCCACCTCAGCCAATCCCATGTCGCGAAAAATTGCCCAATTGTATAAATCGGCTACCACCCCCTTGCATACCAAAGGGGAGTCAACTATTTATCAAAATAGAAGGTATAATAAAAATAATTTAAAAAAAAAGCAAAGTAATCTTTGCTTTTTATCTTAGTCTTCTGATACAATGATTTGTTTGATTTCATCCAGTTGCTCCAAACTCAACAACTCGATTTTTCTCTTAGCATCAGTATATGCTAAACGCAATATTTCTGGATATTTTTTCTCCTGAACCTTTTCTAGCATCAGTGTAGCTAGTCTAACCAATTCTTCTTTTGATTTGTAATCAATAGCTGTCAAAATTTTTTCAAATACATTAAATGCCATCTCAATCACACGAGGGTCATTAGGTGTAAGTTGTCCGCCTTCCATAATAATAATCTCCTTTTACTTACAAAACTAAATTTTAATTAGCGAGTGGTGCACTAGGGTTTATTCCTTTGATATCTATCCCCAACTCTTGTGCATACATTTTATTTCGCTCTTTATCTTGCATAATAGATGCAACCTGTCGTCTTAAATAAGACTTCAATTTTTTTAAGCCTCCGACTTTTTGTACATAGTCTTCACATAACACGCGAGTTATTTTTTGAGGTTGCCCACCACTTTTATCCTGCTCTGTGTATATGTCTTTGTTGTCTGCATAAAACTTTATGACAGCTTCTGCTACGCCATTTGTCCAGTCTCTCACATCATTCCACGCATCCACTTCGTATCCAGCGCCCCTTTTGGTATTTGACTCAGGTTTTGTCAAAGGATTTAACAAACATTCTTTGACACCTTCAGCCAATCTTTTTTGAGCTACTAGATCCAAAATTGCCTCATCATATTCTTCATACCAAATCACACCTTTGTTTTTATTGCCTTTGCAAAACAATTTTTTACGTAATGATTTGTACTGATTTACCAAATTGCTCTTTACATAGTCTTCCATGACGCTTGCTAATAACCGATTAAACCACACTATAGACTGCCCTTGCACTTTTTCCAAATCTCTTTCCTTCGTTGCTTGTGGTAATTCTCCATCTTTTAGTGTGGATAAAAACTCTTTTCGATTGATAGGAGGTTTTTCCAAATTTCGCCAATACTTTTCCAAAGCTTTTGTTGTCATCGCATCGATTTTAAAGTTATCGTCATTTTTCCTGCTATTTATCTTTTCTGTTATACGCTCTCTTTCTGCCGTTTCTGCATAAACTTTTTTATACTTGTCTATGAGGCTTAGCACGCTTTTTTCTATTACTGCAGAAGTCTTTCCCTCTGGTGTTACTAGCATGTCAGTTATGTCATCTATGGTTTGTCCTACATACTTTGTTTTACGCTTGTCATAAATCTTCATAAACACATCGACAACTCTTTCTATCTCAGTCAATTTTTCACTGCATGCTTGCGCTTTTATTACGTTCGCTTCCTTACTACCATCTAATTTGTCTGTATCTTCCCTAATAATAGCTTTTATCAAATCTGCATACAATAGATGCTGCTGTCCTGCTACTGTCGCTTTATTTCCCAAAAGTCTAGCATTTTCCAAGCAAATATCCAGTTCTCCTTCCAACATTTTGTCATACAACACTATGGTTTTTGCTCTGACCTCTTTTTCTAGTTTATTACGAGAAACTTCTACTTTGCTAGTTTTTTTGTTTGCATCGCTATTGCGATCTTTGGCACCAGCTACTCGTAAACTATCCTTTATTCGCTCACTACTACCATACCTAAGGTATAGCAACCGCTCTTCTGGAGAACAATAAATTCCATCAAAGTTTATCGTATTCAAATCCCACATACCATCTACTGTCGCAGGATGGCCTTTCTTTTCATTGCCCCAGTGATGGTTAATTTGCTTGCCTTGCTTTTTGCCTTCATTTTTTACCATATGAAAGTTGTCATGTAGATCTAGCAAATCAAATAATTTGGTGTATTGTTTACTATCAATTTGTTTGCCATTGATATAGTATTTATCCCCCTCTCTTTCCAAAACATCAGTTGTACGCAAAAACTCAATAGTTTCATTTTCTTGATTTAGGCTAACTTCCGCATTTATACCTTGTTCTTTGATAATTAATTTCGGATCATCACCAAATTGTACACTCACACCGTGCGGCGCGACTACTCCAGAAGCCCTCAGTTTGTTTCCCACATACAAATCATACTTATTGCATCTAGCAAAAATTTCTTTCTTATCCTTGATGTATGTCTCGAGTTCCCCATCATTATCCACTAGCAATAGCTTCATATTAGGCCCTATCGGTATGAGTGAATTGGTTTTTGGATGCATCTTTTTAAACCAACGCAAAGCACATCTCGATTCTACCAAAGCCTGTGCTGGTTCATTTTGTGCCACATCTAATTCGTTAACTTCATCATCTTCTTTTTCTTGTTGCACTAATAATGGAGTAGCCTCCACAGTTCTGCAATACTTCTCTACCAAATCTTTTTGCTGCTGGGTACAATATATTCCACCAAACAGTACCGTGTTAGCTGCCTCTTTTGCTTCTTTAGTGACAGGAATATTATCTTTTATTGTACATGCTGGGGTGATATTTTTCTCTATAGCTTTCGCAACATTTGCTCTTTGAGATTGTATTTCCAAAAATCCTACGATGCTCTTCCAATTCTCTTCACTACATTCTACATTGTTTACAAAATACTTTGTTGGCATAGTTGTTGTATAGCTACAGTGATTTTCTTTTTTCTCATTATCACCGATAAAAGTATACATAACACCTAGCTTTTCATCGTACAACGAAATAGTCTCTTTGCGCACATTATCCAAGTCATTTTGATTTTTATACTTTATTAGTACTCCATTTGGAGTATCTATCCCTACCATCACACAAGGTGTCGGCACATAGATCGAATTTGGTGGTAAAACGTTCTTTAACTGAGAACTATCAAGCGGCTTTGATTCTTCACTCATGTCACAATCTACTTTGGCTCCATTTAGCAAAAATCCACCCTCAATCTGTCCCAATTCATTGGTGCGTTTTAATAATCGCAACTCATCTTTTTCGGTCAAATCTACTAGTTCACCTGTTGATGAAACTTTCTTCATCACTGATTTGGCTACCATTGATAGTGGCTTACTGATATAGACATCACTTCCACCCCAAGATTTGGAATTGTCAATTTGGGAATCAGCTGCTTGTTTTTTAGTTCCTTCAAAAGCACTATCAATTTCTTGTTTGCTAAATTGTTTTGAATTGTCATTATCGTTTGCTTGATTCTTTACTTGTTCCGCAGCTTGTTGTATATCAGGTCCAAGCTCACCATCTTTTCTCTTTGATGAATTATTTAATCCTTTCTGTTCTGCTGCTTCTTTAAGTTGATCCAATATATTTTGTCCTGTTGCCTTATTCAGTTTCAGGACATCTTCCACTTCCATATGCTCACCCATGTAAGTATAACTCCTAGGCTTTTCAGTTGCATACAAAGCATGAGCAATATTGTTTTTCTTAGCCTCTTCTTCATCTAAATGTTTTAAACTTACAGACTTATACTCAGCCAATTCCTCTTTTGTGATGCCAAAATCTTTGGCAAAACTATTCACACTTTCTGCATAATAGTCAGCTATCATTGGCATAAAGTTATTTTTAGTCTCCCCATGCAACATGTTTATATTTTGTCCTGCCTCTATTCGGAAACAATCTCGCATCAAATTTGCAGTTTTAGGATCAGTTTTGCCTAGCAACATCAAGCAAATGTCACTCGCTACCAAACATGCACTTGCATTTTTTATATATGGCAAGTTTAGGTCAAAATCAGTTTGGCTTGGTAGGTTTACAGCTTGAAACTTATCAAATACCAGCGATCTACATTTAGGCAAATAATTTTCCATAGACTTGTTGCATAACGCCTTTAAGATTGTGTATAGCTTATCAGCATTACTCAAACTAGCATTATCCGGATACTCCAATGAGTAAACTCCCTTTGCTATTGTTTTTGGATATCGCTTTAATAATCTGTTTTTGAAGTTTCGAATTGCCTCTTTAGTCGCTGCAAAACGCTTTATTCGATATAACGAAACAGAACCATTTGCTAACTTTTTATTAGGGGTAAATTTTATCCCTAATGTAGCTCTCAACCCATCTAAAATTCCTTCCAAAGTTTGATCAGATATTGCTGTGGAAGCATTCTTTAGTGGATACAGTCCCGCAATATCTGCTGGTCCAAAGAGAGCCTGATTATCATATGCAAGTATATCTACACCTTGCACTTCTTTTTCGATAAGCTTCGGATTTCTGACCAACATCTCAAATTTTAAAAGAGTGGCAAATTCTTGTGGTGTACACACATGCTCTGCCTGACAAATGTCAGCTTGCAAGTCAGACTCATTCTCTTTTCTCCTTGATCCTAGCCAAGAATATAATCTATTTCGCTCAGCACTTAGATTTAACTCAGTCGCCCTCAATTTACCCAACATAGTCGATGTAGTAAATCCATTAGCAATAAGGGAAACCGCCTGATTAAAATATGGTGCACTAGAACATTGTGTATTAAAACTACCTTGAGCAAACAATCTTACCAAATCATCTGCAAAATCTTTTTCAGTAATCGCTCGCTTTTTAGTTAAGTCATTAAAATATAGGTTATACCAACTCGGGTTTTGTACTGGCAACAAATTTTCCGCATACTCATCACTCCTTATAGGCCACCGCCCCCCTTCCTTAGGAAGTTTATACGAAAACCAAAATCTAAATCGCCCTAATCTATCTTTCAATCTTCTCAATCTTTCTGAAAGCATACACTCACCCACCTATTATATAACTACAATTATAGCACATTAATATTGGATTTGCAATATTTTTACATTTAAAATTACTATCTTAACCCAAACAAAAAACAACCATAATACTATCGAGTATATGGCTGTTTTATAAATTAACGAAGTCCCAAATCTGTCTTCAATTTTCTAAATTTTTCTAGATCTGTTCTTTCTAAGTATCTAAGTAATGCTTTACGTTTCCAAACCAACTTTAACAAACCTCTACGGCAGTGCTTGTCCTTTGGATGAGTCTTTAGGTGCTCTGTTAGATAAGCAATCCTATTTGTAAGCAATGCAATCTGCACTTCTGACGAACCTGTGTCGCCTTCTTTACGAGCATACTTAGCAATAATTTCTTGTTTATTCATTGTTTACTCCTTATATAATTTGCCAAAATCCAAGTATTGCGTGGAGTAAAAGTTCGCAAAACCTAGAATTTGGTATGAATTTAGTATATCATAAATATCATTATTTGTAAATACATTTAACAAAACTTTTTATAAATATGCCTTATGATGAGCCTCATCTTTATCGATTAATTTACCTGCAACTTCCTCATTTTTTGCTTTATAGGCCTTGTTAGCTGTGTCATAATTATCTTCTAGTTCGTTAATTCTATTTTGGATTTTTTTATTTTTTCTCCACATAACAGCTTTACTAGCAACTGTTGTACCAAATATACCTAATGTAGAATATGTAAATAAAGAATTAGCAAATGCATCTGTAAATAGACCCACATCTAATACAGCAAAAACGCCCCAAAAAGCTCCATTAACAGCTGATTTTAGTTTATTAAAGTTCTCTTCCTTTACATACATTTCGCCCAAGTTGTCATAAAGATCATTTTTTATCCTACTAAGTTTATCCAATTCCTCATCTTCGAGTAGATATGCTTTTGTACCATCTACATACATATGAATTTGAGTATTTTCATCTTCTTCATCAAAAAAATCATCTTCCTCCAATTCATCCAAATCTAACGCCATAGTTTTCCCCATCCTTTTTAAATACTTCCCACTCTGTTCCCATCTCTCTTTAAGAATTTTAACATATTTATGCCATTTTGTCAATACCAAATTTATATGTAATAAATAAAAAAAACACATCTATAAGATGTGCTTTATAAATTATTTAGCGTAAAAATCTCTAATTTGTTTTTCAAGGTCTTGAGCAAATTTGGGGTTAGAAGCAATATACTGACGAACAGTTTCTTTTCCTTGCCCTATCTTTTGACCGTTACAAGAGAACCAACTCCCGCTCTTCTCTATGATTCCTAAGTCAAGCGCCATATCGAGTAAGCTTCCCTCTTTGCTAATACCTTTTCCATATATGATATCAAATTCACAAGTCTTAAATGGTGGAGCCATTTTATTCTTTACTACTTTTACCTTAGTCCTATTACCAACAATTTCACTACCTTCTTTGATAGAATCCACCCTTCGTACATCAAGACGAATACTAGAATAAAACTTGAGCGCTTTTCCTCCTGTAGTCGTTTCAGGATTACCAAACATTACTCCAACCTTTTCACGTAACTGGTTAATAAAAATAACACAAACATTAGATTTATTTATATATCCAGTCAACTTTCTCATGGCTTGACTCATAAGTCTAGCGAGCAATCCTACATGACTATCTCCCATATCTCCCTCTAACTCTGCTCGAGGAGTGAGAGCTGCGACAGAGTCAATAACCACCACATCAACACTACCGCTACGAACAAGATTTTCTGTAATGTCCAAAGCTTGCTCACCACTATCAGGTTGAGAAATATATAATGAATCTATATCAACTCCTAAGTTCTTTGCATACACGGGGTCAAGCGCATGTTCAGCATCTATAAAAGCAGCGATAGAACCACGTTTTTGCGCTTCTGCTACCACATGAAGAGCCACAGTCGTCTTTCCAGATGACTCTGGACCAAAAATTTCGATAATACGTCCACGTGGCATACCACCAATACCGAGCGCCATATCGAGCATTAGACACCCAGTAGGGATTACTTCCACAACTTGCTTTGCACTATCACCAAGTCGCATGATAGCGCCCTTACCATATTGTTTTTCAATTTCTGCAATAGTTTGCTCTAAACTCTTTTTCTTTTCATCTTTATCAGCCATAATAATCCCCTTTTGCGTTATGCCTTATTATACTATTTTTTACGAAAAAAAGCAAGAGTTTTGTTAAAATTAACCAATTTGTATTGAAAGTTTTAAAAAAGAAAAACCAACCCAAAGGGTTGGCTTAATAGAATCTGGCAATGACCTATTTTCCCAGGCG
>JAEEGL012981485.1_pt1 | contig 10965 bp, 14 predicted proteins | sample 9134231 | NCBI WGS metagenome assembly JAEEGL01 (sample SAMN16246548, study PRJNA631951) | gut metagenome | biome: gut microbiome; feature: rumen; material: fiber-attached | host: Bos | place: Iran: Karaj | collected 2018-10 | reverse complement strand
TCATAAAAAAGTGGAGAATATGGGATTCGAACCCATCTGTTTTCCTGTTTGCAGGACAGGTAACCACCCCAAGCAGTTCCATTCCCCATGTATATAAGTGTCGGTAGTGAGACTCGAACTCACACGAGGTTTTACCTCACGGGGTTTTAAGCCCCGTACGTCTACCAATTCCATCATACCGACATGTGGAGCGGGTGAGGGGAATTGAACCCCCGTTTTCAGCTTGGAAGGCTGAAGTTCTACCGTTAAACTACACCCGCAATTTGGCACTCCCTACAAGACTTGAACTCGTAACCTCCTGGTTCGTAGCCAGGCACTCTATCCAATTGAGCTAAAGGAGTACGTGGTTTTCTTTCTCGTTTAATTAAAATTGCGGTTTACTTTGCTTCCTTGTATACCGTTTTCCACTAAGCCACATATCACGCTTATTTTACCTCAATTAATATTTTACTTCCACAGAGTCATGGAAGGTACGTGCCGGTGGTAGTTGAACCGCAAAATCCATGTTAACGGTCAGAGTTTAATGTCTGTTTCGGACAAAGCGGGGAATGTAGGGCTCGAACCTACGACCATCACCTTAACAGGGTGCCGCTCTACCAACTGAGCTAATTCCCCATGCAGAGAACGCATTGAGCGTTCCAAGAAACTCTATCCACATTAGTAGAAGAGCTTGGTGGTTCTACTTCCTTTCGACAGCACCACCGAACCGAGAAGATCTTCCTAGGCGTAGCTGCAGTCTACGTTATCCTAAGAATGGAAAGTCGGGATGGCACGATTCGAACGTGTGACCCCCTGGTCCCAGGCCAGGTGCTCTACCAAGCTGAGCTACGTCCCGATATTTAAAGGTGTAAGTTCCACCGCAGTGAGGTATACACCATACCCGCTTGCAAACTCTCATTTTTTACCCCTGTATCGTCGGCTAAGCACTTGTAAAAAACGCTACGTCACGGAGGAATCTTTTTTTATTCTTATTGAAGGAGTGCAGATCCGAGAAGGCAACCTCTCCAAGTCACACAATTCCTAAGAGTTTTAAGTCTTGAGGTCGTTGCGGCTGTAAAGACTAAAGCAGTTTAAAGACATGATTTAGGTCTGTGGTGATAGCGCCCCGAGAAGGATTCGAACCTACGACCGTGCGCTTAGAAGGCGCATGCTCTATCCAGCTGAGCTATCGGGACATAAATGGTTCCGGGGACAGGATTCGAACCTGCATCCGCACAGCTTATGAAACTGGCCATCTGCCATTGATATGTACCCCGGTATATTTGGTGACCTCGGTGAGATTCGAACTCACGGTACCGCGATTAAAAGTCGCGTGCATTACCTGGCTATGCTACGAAGTCAAAATGGTCAGGGTGAGAGGATTTGAACCTCCGACCTCTCGGTTCCAGGCCGAGCCCTCTACCAAACTGAGTCTACACCCTGATATAGTTCCAGAGGTGGGACTTGAACCCACATCCGCACGGTTTATGAGACCGGCCATCTGCCTTTGATTGTACTCTGGGATATAAAATGGTGAGAATGACAGGATTTGAACCTGTGGTCTTTCGGTTATCAGCCGAATGCTTTACCACTAAGCTACACTCTCATTAAGACAGGCTAATATTTTAAGTCGCAGCCTGGTTTAATCGACTACACAGGAGGGAATTAAATCTTAACGTTTTCCTCATACTTTCGGATACACATATCGGCAATTAAATCAATATTTGCGATTGCCTGCATCCAACAATCAATTTTCTGAAGCTCTTCAAGAGAACGAGGAAACGGGTCACCAACAGCAACTTCATACTGAACTCTAGACCACTCTTGCCATTGAATAATCTTGCCTAACTGGTCTGCGAACTCTTTACGAGTTTTAATCCTACCTTCGACATAATCTTTAGTTAATTCAACGGCGTTTCTATATACGCTAGTGTTATTAAATATATTGAACATTTCTGCCCGTTTGGCATTTATATTCCAATTAACAACATAAAACTCAAACCCAAAATCATTGGGATAACCATTTTTCTTAAGTTCTAGTGACATCATATTACCTCTATTCTATTGGCACTAAGTCCATAATTTGTCTTCCAGTTTTTAATAGAGTAAAGAAATCAAAGGGTTCAATGTCTTCACCAGATAAGCGAGAGCCACATTCATGGAATTCCCAATAGCCGTCCTCATCTTTCTTAAACGACCCTATTTCCCACTTATATTGATAATCCCAATCCCATTGACAAATTGTCAATCCATCTGCAAGAGTTCCTTCCCTCGTTCCTTTATTGGTAAGAAAAGTTTTCGTGCAGAGTTCTAAGTGTCCTAACTGTAACAACGTCATTTTTTATCACCTTTCCCTTTTTACATTATTATTATAACACAGAATTTTTAAAAAGTCAACTACTTTTTTAAAATTTTGATAATTTCTTCTGCTTTCTCTTTTGTGAGACCTTTAGTACGCCAATCGGTTTGTACTAGATGGTCATCAATATCAAATTTTGCGTAATCTGCAAAATATTCATCATCAACAACAGCCCAAGAAGTTGGAGCTGGTTCTAAGGTATCTACGACATGGCGAATGCCGCATCCTCTACCAGTCACCATTCCATCATAGGTTTTGTCAGTAACTTTTAAGCCAACAGAAGCAAATCTTTTATCAATCTCATCAGCAAAGACATCTTGATTCTCTTTATGAATCCTATACCATCTTGCTTTCCAAGTTGAAGTTAGCCAAATTTCTGCTCCAGTTTCATCAATAATGTATTTAAGGTTTTGAAGTTTATCTTCATCTATGCCCAGATATTTATCTTCAAACTCTGGGTCTGGCATTAAATAAGGAGTTGACGCATCACAGTTCAAAACTCCGTCAATGTCTAGAAACAGTAATCTCCGAACCATTTCGCGCACTCTCCCTTCTTTTCTTTAGAGCTATTGGTAAAAAGCCTATACACCACGCCAAGGTTGCTCTATTCGTATAGGTACCAGGCTTTCACAAAAGTTGACCAGACTTCTTACCCTCTTAAATGGGCGGCCATCCCCGTTTTCAGCCTGTTGGTAAGGTTACTAACCTGGTTGGTCAGACGCGTAAAGTTGCCCCAGGGTTGGACTTGAACCAACGACCTCTAGGTTATCAGCCTAGCGCTCATACCCTCTGAGCTACCCGGGGCCCTCTTTTACGCAAAATTTGAACTTTGTTCTAGAAGTGTTCTTCTCCTAGCCAGTCTTTATATCCGCCATATGGCTATCAGGGGACAGAATTCTGATTTTATAAAAAGGGTTTCAACAGAAGCTATCTGCTATTTTTCCTTTTTACATTATTATTATATAATAATTTTTTATATTTGTAAAAATGAGAGAAGTTCGGCGCAAACCGTTTAGTGTCATTTCTTTTTCCCTTTCTCACTTTACATATTAATTATATAATAAATTTTCTAATCATTCAAATTGGAGATTTTAAGGCCATTCTCCAAGAGGAGTACCTAAAGATTTTCCTGGTGCTGCTTCAACGTCTGTACAGTAATACACATTAGGTAAATCTTTAAAGATAATTTTGGCGATGTCTTGATAAAGAGTGGAACACAATCCATTTACATCGCCTAAAGAATCATTAAAGTATTGAACAACCTTATTTTTAAATACAACATATGTTAAGTCAGTTGCAAAAATACCTCCAACAACCTGTAAATAAGAAAAAGCATCGTTTCCATCAAAAGCATCTAAGAACAGATTACCTTTTGATTCTACTACTCGATTAGATGGGATAATATTAATAGTAAGTGTAACACCACCAAAACCAATCTCTGTTTCAAGTATTTTCATTAACGCGTCTGCTTTCACAGGATTATCAACATAAAGAGTAATAATATAATTATCTTCATCATAAATAATTCTTACCTCTGGGTCATATTTAAACATTTCATTAATCTCATTATACCAAGTTGCCCAAGGTGGTGATAAATTAAGTTTTGCCATTAAAAGACCTCCTATTTTTCTTTCCAGCAGAAAAACCAAGACCAGCTGCCAAAATCAACCCAATTTACACCTTCCTCATCTTGCCAACAACGAGTGTAGTAAACTTCATAATCTTTACTTTTTAAGTATGGAAACATAATTTCTTTCCAGGGGTCACCTTCACAATTTCCCATAAAAATCATTTTATCATGTCTATCTGTTAAAAATACTTCTTTCATTGCTTCTACCTCTCTCACCAATTTTGAGTTAAAACTAAATTTCCACCTTTGCATCTTTTGCAAGTACAAGAGTCTAAATTTTTTAAGGTTTTACACATGCGTTGATAATGTGCAACTACTTTATCACAAGTAGGACAGTAGACTTCATAACGTGAACGTCCTTTAATGTCGGCGGTTTGGATATAGATACCACCGCTCGCGCAATCAATCTGTGCGCAGATAGCCTTAAAGACCTTATCGTGCCCATGATTTTCTCTTGTTGTTTTTGTAACGTAATAGTGCGCCCATTCGTGTTTGATAGTTTCAATTACATCTTCATCTTGGGCACGTTCCAAAAACGATTTAGAAAATTCCATCTTTTGAACATAATACTCTTCAGTGCTAGGTCTAAAGGTATACATAACTCTTCCAAGAGTACGAGATAAACGTCCATTTATGTAAATTGGACATGTGAAAACATCATTCATTGATTTTGAGATTTTTTCACATTCTTCTGTTAATCTTTCTACTGTCCACATATCAAGGTTTTCCTTTCTATTTACATAAATATTATATCACAAAAAATATAAAAAGTCAATATTAACTTCAATAAAAAATGTCTAAAAGATCATTTTGAACTTCAACATTTTTATCTACTACAACATCGCTATTTTCAGTTTTTTCTTCTACTGATTTAGCTGTTACAAATCCTATTGCATGAGTTCCTCTATAATCAGAAAGTCCGGTAATAGTTTTTCAAGTTCAAGAGTCACTTGTCCAGTTTGTTAAACTATGAGAAGAAATATCATTTGAATCAAGAAGATTTATAAGATAATATTTTAAATCATGCCCAATTTTTGTTCTAATATTTAAAGTATTTCCTTGAATAGGTATTAAAAAATTCATTAAAACAGGGTCAAAGTCTTCATTTTTTGAGTTCATTTTATATGAAGGCGGAATCATTCTTACAACAAGCTTGTTCTCTGCCGCACCTGTTTCATCAAAATAAATTGATCCATGAGTGATTGGTTCTGTAATTCCTAAACCGTCCGTGGAAACCTGTTGCGCAATAGGTTTAATAACAAAGTCTGCGCAATTATAAAAGTTTGGTTTTGGATTATACAGACAGTTTGGGCCTAAGTGACAGAAATCAACCTGTCCGCATCCAGTAGTTTTAAAAAGAACTGGAAGATTGCTATCTGTAACAAACTCTTTTACAGAAATATAAAAGTCTTTTGGTATATAGTATCCAAATTTTCCGTGATTTGGGCCATTAAACTCTCCAAGAAGGATATTTTTCTTTTGGTATTGATGAACAATTGAACCAAAATTAAAACCTATTTTTAAAGGAATTGGACAAGACTCTTCTGTTGCAGGGCTTTTAAAAAGAAGGATTCTATCTAATAAATAATCTGTTTGATTAACTCTACAATAATAAGAAGAGAAATATTTTGCTTTTAGTGTCGCAATACTCATTCCTCAAATTTTCGCTCCTGGACAAATAGCAAAAGCGCCCATAGGAATATATCCTGAAGAGGTACTAGAGTCGGCAGTAACATAAGTAACATTTGACCACGGTGTTTGAGTTCCGTCTTCTGTATAGGAAGCATTTCCTCCATCAATTAATAAAGAGTTAAAAGAAGAAGATGAAACATCACTTCCGGTTTCAAAAAGAATACAAGAGCCAATAATGTTTTTAAAGATAATGTTATCAAAATAAAGATTTCCTGTTGGGTCTGCAACATTCTGTGAAACTCCTGCAGTACTTCTAATTAATTCTTTTCCAAAGGTTAATGCGCCTTCTCCAAATCCATACTGGAAAGTTATGTTGGTAAAGGTTGAGTCTACAACCGAGGCTAAGCGCATTCCCTCTCCTTGGAACCCTTTAAAATTAATGTTTTCAAAATTTGAGTTTTTTATACGCACAAGAGAAAGTAGCGTAGTTAAATTTTTAGCTGGTTGAGTTGTGATAATCTTATTTTCATCATTAAAAGAAAGCTGCATACCACCAGAGAATGTTAAATTCTTTAAGGTAATATTAGAAAAATACGAGTTTGCCGAAGAATTAAGGTTAGAACCTAAGCTTCAAACAAACTTGTCATCCTTTTCATTAAACTGCTTATAGGCAATTACCGTTCCATAATCAGAAGGTGTTAAATTAGTGTTTGCGCCAACACCTTCTATTATAAAGTTTTCTCCATTTAAAACAACGGGATTAAAATAGAAAGTTCCCGTGTCAAACTTTAAAGTTACATTTCCTTTTGCCGCTACCTTGGCAAGAATAGCAGAGTTTTTTGCTGCTGCTTCCTTATCATTTGGTTTTCCTCCTAATTGTAAGAAGTTTAAATGATTATCATGGATAAGGACAACGTTGTTTTCACTTTCGCCAAGTTTATAGGTAAAAATATTGTCGGCTTCGGATTTATCGGTTGAAATATAATAAGTTGCTCCTCCACCATCATTAAGATTATATCTTCCTAATGTTATTAAATAACTGTTATCTACACCTACTGAAGAATAATTGTTTTTTAAAATCTCAAAGGTAGGAAAAATTTTAACTGCCCCAGCAGATAAAGTCGCTAAAGCTGAGGAGAAACCTGCTGCAGAAGTTTTTATTTCTGCAAAAGTGTCTCGTAATTGTTTCATTTGGTCACTAACTACACTAGTAACTTGGATAATGTTGGGGTGCTCTTTATCTTCTTTTATCTGATATAAATAAATTTCATTTTTATCAACTACAAAGCAAGAATTTCCTGGTTGAAGAGAGGATAGACTTGCTTTATATTGTTCTATACTATTAAATAAAACTATTTTATATTGATCTTCATCAAGAGTAGATTTAAGACCATGCTCGATTCCATCTATATAAACTTTTGAAATACTCGCCATAAATATCTCCTTTCTTGTTTTAAACAAATAAAAAAGGAGCAAGAGAGATTAATCTCAAATGCCCAATTTTGCCATCAACATTTCAATGGTCTCTTGCTCTTCCGGAGAAATCATTTTTTCTTCTTTTGACTTTGGTGGCGGGAAACCTTCCCAAGAGGTTTCCTCTACCGGTTTCGTCGTCTGGATTTCAACTTTCGGACAAGTCAGCGCAATCGCAATCTGCACTTTTTCTCCACCATCATCAGCCCAAACATACAATTTCTTTGACTCTTCTCCCACAAAATTGGCGCCAAAGGCTTCCTTAATGATTTTTGTTACATTCTCTTTTGCTATCGATCCTCGCATAAATCCTCCCAACAATCTCTACAATAGTCGTTTATTCCTTCTTTATCATGATAAATCGTTACTTCATCTGAAAATAATGTGTTACAGCAATCACAAATCCAAGTATAATTAGAAGTACAATTAAAACAATAATCTTGAGCATATCCATTTTCATCCATTACAAGACTGCTATCTTCACGTGACGAAATATCTCCACAAGAGTCACAAAGACAATATTCATCATGGTTAAATAACTCATGGTTTCTAATGCAGTCATCACAAAAGAAAGAATCTTCTCTATAAACCCCGTCTCCGCACATTAGGCACGGAGTTGGACCGCCTAAGACAATAGGTCTAGGTTTTTTATCTAGCGGCATTCTCGTATGGATAGGATGCGGATAATAAGGGGACTTGCGCAAATCGTTATAAAGAAGAGCGTCTTCGTGGGTTTTAAAGTACTTTTCCTTGTCTACGGGATCGTCACACCAGTCCTCGCGCAAGTTCTTAAATAATTCTTTAGCTTTTTTCTCTACTATTGCTAAAAGGTCGGGGCACTCAAAAGGATATTGTCTATTAATAACCGCAAAGTCCCCATCTTCATTAATATGAAGTAAAACTCTCCAAGTTTTTGCATACCAAGGAGTTCCATAGTTTGTCATGGTTGGTTCTTTTGAAGATAAATAACAAACAATAGTAGAAGTATCCGTCATATAGGAAACATTACCTGCTCGGTAATCTCCGTCCAAAGAATGGCAAGAATGGAAAGGCTCACTAATAGTTAAATAATCTAAAGGATGGACTGAGAAAGTTAAATATCCTTCAGTTTTTCCGTTTTGGATAAAAGTAGAAGCTTTCTGTTGAACTAAATCCAAGGAACGGGGATCGTCGATTACGTATTTTAAAGCCTTAGTAACTTTCATTCCCTTCAGATTTTGGTGGCTTCGCCAACTTTCAATAGAACAGAAGTTTGAGCCTCTATTTTGATTAAGGAAGTCGAAGACATCCATTGCGATATCCCGGTCTATGAGGGGTGCCGAATCGTATCTCGCCCATTCTATCATTTTATCTTGCCAAATTTGAGCAGGAGCGTCAATTTTTATATATTCGGGGAAAGTTATCCGTAATTTCCCGCCAAGTAATTTTTGTTTACGTTCTGCGCAAATATCAATTATCTCTTGGGAATATCCAAGAGAAGTTGCGACATCTCCAATTTGCTGAGAATTAATTATGAGGGTTTCAAATTCTTCTCTCATTCGATTTCTCCTTTCTCCGCAAGTATCGCAGCTAACGTAAAGGCGTTGAAACAATACTTGCATTTTCCTATAGCGCATTTTTGTTGACAACCCAGTCTACGTTTGGAGATCCTCGGATCGATTAAGCGCACAGGCGTTAATTTATCTATATTACCATTCTTAATTAAGAGGGAGAAATCAGAAGTATAATTGGTTTCTCCAGAATAAATTCTAAATAGAGTTTCCTCTTGAGTAGTATTTACTCCGTCAAACTCAATAGTAGAAAGATAGTCTTCATATAAAGGAAGATCTCTCGGCAAAATCCAAGAACCATCAATACCATTTTCTCTTTCAAAACCATCAGAATAGGCTACGTTGGCGGCTACTCGGTATGGTACCTCTTTAGGCAAGTCTTGGAGATAAAAGAAAGCGGGAGCCGCCAACTTAATATAAGAAACCCCCAAGGCTATTGCCGCATTTACTTCATAGGGAGTCTTTAAAGAATAACCAAAATAGAACTTGGCATTGTGGGCTTTTGCTTCTTTTGCTGAATTAAAATTTGGTACAATTAAGTATAGACCTTTTTTAACTAATTTGGAGTATATCCTAAACTGTTCCCAATCTATTGGTTCGTCCTTAGGATTATCTACAAGGATTGCCGCATTAGGATATTTCTCTGCTATTGAGGGAACTTCCTCAATTCTGCGCTTAGAGATTTTTATTTCATCTGCTTTTTCTAAATATGAGTTAGAAAGGGTATAATGAACGCAGATTTTCATATCTTCTACACCTTCTTCCTTCGCTTAATAAATTGGTTCGAAGAACTAATTTATTAAGACCTTCTTTCTTTTTCTATATATATTATATCATAAAAATAAAAGTTTTTCAAGTGGAAGATTTTTGTACCGAGATAGAGAGGCCAAAGACTAGATAAAAAGATCTCTAAAGCAGCACTCGCGCAATAGTTTCATCACCAATTTTTTCCGACCGTAAGGAAGTAAAGGTTTCTATTAAAGTAATTAAAAGTACCCCATTTTTTTCCGTCCGTAAGAGATTAAAAAATAGGGGCCTTTTAATGGGAAAGGTTAATTTTAATAGAAAGTTTACCAATTTTTTGCCCCTTATACTATTAATATAAGGCCCCAAAAATTGGTAAAGTTTGATTACTTTTTTTGTCTCTTTGGTCAAAAAGTAAAAATCTCATTATCTCATTTTTTAAAAGTAGAGGAAGGGAGGTAAATATATGATAGATAGATACTTGGGAAAAGAACTAGCAGAAATCTTATTTGATATTTCTCCTAGTGTATTTTCAAGAAATAAAGAACGATACTTGAGCCATTTGTCGCAATATTATGAGTGGCATATGGAGGGGCGCACCTATGTTTTAGATAAAGAACTAAAACCTTGGGAACCAATTAAAAGAGGTCGTTCAACAGCCAAGAATAAAATTCAGGAGGACTATATCAAAGCTATGCATGAAATAGTAGATAATGACCCTACTCAATTCTTAAACTCTGGGGCAAACTTAACGCGCCATGCGCAAGAAAAAAATCCTAATAAAATTTGCACTAGATATAATCATAAGAAGAAAACTATGAACAGATACTTTTGCGCCAGCCTTGATTTGGAGTATCCAGAAGCCGAAAGGGTTTGGGCGAAGAAAGTAGATGATTTCCATTATGAGCTATTGACAGAGGAAGAGGAAAGAGAACTAAAAGGATTCTTAAACAGATATTACAATCCTATTACTGGAGATAAGAAGGCAGAAATTGCCGGATTGGTTGCGAATAAAGAGATTACTAAAGACCAAGCTTTAGATATGATGTTTGAAGAAGAAGGTGGATTTAATAAGGGGGCAGCTTTTTATCATAAAGTTGTTGGTAAGTTCTTGGAAGAGTTTGGATATTATCCAGTTAAAGTTAGAAGAATAGATTTGGGGGGTATTTAAAACCCCCTCTTTTTTATTTTGGGGGATAGAAGGGAGGAGTATAGTAAAGGGTTGAAAACCCTTCTTCATAGGGGGTATCGAGAAGAGAATAGGGGGAACTGAGAAGAGAGGTGGCCGACCGAACCCAGCCTTGGAGCTCTTTTCAAATCGAATCGGTTCGTATCAAATTATACCCTTAACTTTTCAAAATCTCGTTTTAAAAATCCCAAAACCCAATTAAAAATCTCCTCCTTCCCAAGCCAGGAAGGCCAGCAGAGTTTAGTTTCTATTAAAGCTCCATGAGCGTAGCGAATGAGCGTAATAGAAACTAAACGATAGGGGGAATTTTCTCTTTCGAAGAAAGAGAAAAGGGGGCGTAGCCCCAAAGAGAGAGAACGAAGTTCTCTCTAGAGTTATATATTCAATTAAAGTTGTGAGCGAAGCGAAC
>JAEEGL012128908.1_pt1 | contig 10965 bp, 10 predicted proteins | sample 9134231 | NCBI WGS metagenome assembly JAEEGL01 (sample SAMN16246548, study PRJNA631951) | gut metagenome | biome: gut microbiome; feature: rumen; material: fiber-attached | host: Bos | place: Iran: Karaj | collected 2018-10 | reverse complement strand
CTGGCAATCTTCAGCATGCTGCTGGTGATGATCCTGTGTAATCTCAGGAATATCCTTCGGATTGCTGCGGTGGTGGAAGCCGGCGGAGGTGATGAACTCTATGTCTGGGGCCTCCTGGATTTTCTGCGGGAGAAGGCGTGGATCCTGGTGATCATCGCGGCATGTGTTTCGGGTCTGTCCCTGCTGGGCTCTTTGCTCCTTGCAAGGAAGAAGAGGGGGGTGATCTGATGGGCGGATTCTTGTACAAGGATTATCTGGCCATCCGGGGGCGGAAGGTGCTTCTTGCCATCGCACTCTTCTTTGTTTTGTACGGCAGTCTGCGGGCTCTGTTCCCGGGAGAGAGGCTTCTTCCCGGGCTGACCATGGTGGACGGGGAGGGAAAACCCGTCAATGTTCTGGACACGTTCTTTGTCATGGCGGAGTCTTTGGTGCTCTTGAGTTTCGTCAGCCTTCTCAATGGGTTTGTGGGGAAGATCGCGGAGTCCGATGAGAAGAGCAAGATCCTGAAATATCTGGCCGCCATGCCCGCGGGGCGGCGTTCCTATGTGGCGTCAAAGTATATCTTCATCGGGATCTGTAATTACGTGTTCCTGTCCCTGTTTATGATGCTGCATGTGGTGGATATGGCATTCATTCTGCCGGAGGGGGGCTTCATTGAGAATTTCGGCAGATTGCTGATGACCTTGGCGATTCCTTTTTTCAGCTTGTCCATACTGGTGGCGGCGCTGGAACTGCCGCTGTTTCTGCTCCTTGGGAAGGGGAAGGCCATGTACGTGAAGGTGGGCCTCATCATGATCCTGGGGCTATTTGTGGTGTGGTTTTTGCTCTTCGGAAATCTGGATCTCTTCGAGAATTGGGATGTGGGGCATTTGATCGACTGGGCAGAGCGGCACGAATTCGGACTGACTTTCTTTGTGATCCTGTCGCCCTTTGTGACGCTGGCATTGTATTACGCCTCCTACCGGCTTACCGCCGTTCTCTGGGAGAGAAAGGAGGGGGCGAATGGGTAAGATGAACGGAAAGACCGATATCACCGGGACCAAAGCTGCGGGATCGAACCGTGAGAAATCCGGATTCCTGAGAAGCGATGCCGGTCGATTGATCGTCTATCTCTTTTTTGCCTTCGGCGGTGCCTTTGCCTGGTTTGCCATCGCGAATCCCGGGCACCTTCTGTGGAACGACATGACCTCCGAGTGGCAGAGCTTCGTCTCCCTCGGGATGCTGTTCCCTGCCATTGCCCATATCCTGACGCGGCGCGTCACGGGGGAGGGGTTCCGGCTGACCGGTGAGGACTCCATGATGCTGGGGATTTCCTTCCGGAACCGGAAGTGGATTCTGTACCTTGTGGCGGTTTTCCTGCCCTGGTTTTATTGCGAGTTGGGCGCAGCCCTGACGATTTTGATGCACCAGGAGGCATACGATCCGCAGCACTATCTGACTGAGGGCGTCAGCCCGGAGATGCTGAAGATTCTGCCGGCGGCCTGCATTGTCAGCGGGATGCTGGGTAGCTTTGCAGCCTTCGGCGAGGAGGCAGGCTGGCGCGGTTACATGATGCCGAAGCTCCGGAAGCTGATGGGCAAGTATCCCGCACTCATTGTCGGTGGCATCATCTGGGGACTCTGGCATGCGCCCCTCACCGTCATCGGTCATAATTTCGGAACCGATTACCCGGGCTTCCCCTATGTGGGCGTCCTGAAGATGTGCTTCTTCTGCATTGTCATGGGCACCCTCCTGACCTTTGTGACGGAGGTCTCCGGCTCCATCTGGCCCGCTGCCATTTTGCACGCTGTGAACAACACGAATCCTTGCATCCTCAACGGCTTCGTGGACTATGACAAAGTACCCGCCGGCTCCGGCCTCAGCGGGGAATCACTCGCCGTGCTCCTCACCGCTGCTGTGGTGCTGGTGGTATGGCGGAAACCGGAGAGAAAGTGAGCCGGGGGACGGGGTTCCTGCTTTCTGCAACTTTTTCAACGAAAAAGGGGTTTTCCTTTAACAAGAGAAAATTTTTTTCCTCAAAGGAGGTACAGATATGGATTACGATCCGAAGCTTGATGATGGTCAGCAGCTTGTTACATATGAAGGACTCACAGTCTATGAAGGACAGGGGCAGCCTCAGCCGGAGCAGCCCCGGCAGGAACAGCCCCGGCCGGAACGGGGTGGGGCCATACCTTCCGGTGAACTGGCAGGGTATCTGGCTGATCTGGAAAGCTTTGCGAAAAACTGCACCAATCTGGACGATTTCTACCAGTATGCGAGAATCTTCAATGTCAGAATGCAAGATGTGCCCGGCGCGGAGCATCTGCTCGGCATGATGGAAGCCTTTGCCAAAGAAGTGGGCACCATGGCTAATGACGTAAATCTCGCCACCGTCAGCGCAAACAATCAGAATTACACGAAGCAGACCGCAGACAACAGTGCGGAGATCGGGAAGGCCCGGGAGAAATTCCAGCCCATGATGCAGGAAATCCGCCAGGTCATGGCGGCGAATCAGAACCATCCCGGCATCCGGAAGACCATGGCTACCACCAGAAACTATGTGGAACGGTATCTGACTTCGCCTGTGAACCAACGTGCAAGATCCTCTACGAATGGGGATTTTGTCTTTGCCGCTCCCGGTGCGGGACAGCAGGATCGTCAGAAGGCGATGAATGCAATCTACGAGTATATGACCGCCGTGAACGATCAGACCATGAATAAGTACGTCAAGTCTGTTCCGGACGCCAAGACGGAGGAAGAATTCTACAGAAGAAGCTATGCTCGCATCTCTGCAAACATCGCCAAGGGGTTGAAGCCGGAGATCGCAAAGGATGTCCCGGTATATGATGTTGCAAAGTACGGTCCTTACGGTAAGAGGGACGCGATGCAGAATTACTGCCGTGATCTGGATGCCTTTTTGAAAACTGCCATCGAAAAGGGAGCTCCCGATGTGGCCAAGAACACTGCGGGCAGAATGGTCGCTGGGGCGGAGATGGTGAGACGCGCCAATAACCTGAACAGTATGGTGAAAGGCGTAGGAGAACTGCTGGAATCCCCGGACTACACTCGTGATGCCAAGCTGAGCCTGATGGGATTGATCAAGAATACCTGTGATAAACGGGGCTGGAATGTCCCTTCTGTCAACGGGAACACAGATATCAATCAGTGGATGGAGGCCCTCGGACGGGAAGCGCAGGCCAGTGCGAAGGATAAGCTGGATGCCAAAAACATGCTGATCGCTCTGAACGATGCCATCAAGACCGGGCCGGAGCATATGGAAAACCTTGCGAAGGCAATGACTTTCCGGGAGCATTATCTGGAACTGCAGAACACCATGAACCGGAGTTATTCTGCGGAGTTTGATGGCTTCATGAATGCCATGGGGCAACTGGGCGATCGTGTCGCTGCCGGAGAGGAGATGACGAGGGGAAAACTGGACAAAGTGGGTGACTGGGCTCAGGAGTACTGCATGCGTAAAGTGCATCAGAACAAGTCCAGCTACGATTCCATGGAAGCCACCCGATTAGGCCGCGCCATCGAAGTTTTGAAAGCGGTCGATCCGGAGCGCGGACAGCTCATGGAGGATGTGTTCGGCATGAAGGTCACCGGAGAAGGCCCGAATAAGTCTTACGCATTCCGGAAGATCCCCGAGTCCATCTTGCAGGGAACCAGCAGCAGTAAGATGACGCTGACAAAGTTGGAAAGCAATATCGCGGCTTACCGGCAGGCAGTCAGCACTCAGACCGGACCGGACGTATCTATTCTGACAGGTATGTCAGCGACCATCATCAAGGACGTGAAGAGAGCTGATCCCACGTTGATGCGATCCTCTCAGCAATATCGCGACTTCCGAAAAGCATCCCAGACTCTGGCGGATGAGATGGCCAGGGCGGATCAGGAACTGCAAAAAGGTGGAACTCTTTCTCCCGAGAAGAGGAAGGAACTGTTGGAAAAGACCCAGGCGATGCGGACTACCGCAAAAGCATATCTGGGATATAAGAAAGATGGAAGCGGCCTGACCGAGAATGGTATGAGACGTGTGGGTGTTGCGGAACAATCGCTGAAGCAGGCGGAAGTCATGGAAGATATGCTTCGCGCACCCGATATCAAGGCGGCATTTGAGGCGGATCCCAAGGCGGCTGTGAAAGCTGAGGTGGATTATCTCCTTCAGCACCGGGATGCAAGTCAGGAAAACCTTGCGAAGCTGATGTTCCTGAAAGGCGCGGAGAAAGCCATCGGAGAAGGCGTCGATCCCGCGAGGTTCCAAAGAATTCTGACAAATCCCGAACGATTGAAGACCCAGCTGGCTGAGATTCAGAACAGCGAGCCGTTTAAGGATTTCTGCAGGAAAAATCGTGATATCAAAATGGACAAGCCCATGACAAACCTGAACCCGGACAAGGCTTTCACCATGTATCTCGGCAATGTGAAGATCCAGCCCAAGAACGAGCCTCAGCCGGAGGGACCGAAGCCCCAGCCTCAGCCCGAAGGACCCAGGAAGACCGAGTCACAACCCCAGATGGGCGGAATGTCAGCCGGGTTCTGATCTCCCTTTTTAGGGTGGGTCAGATTCTATCCAACCATAAAACGAAAGGCGCAGCACAGGTTGCTGCGTCTTTTTTGCGGAAGTGGTGTACTCTTTCACGGGAAGCGCTTATTATGGAATATGTGGATTATTCCGATGAAGTGGACTGCTCAGCTGGAGAGAAGCCGTAGGATACCATTTCGTCGGTAGAAAGAGGAAGACAGGCGAATGAATCATTCGAAGGTAATAGCACCCGCGATCCTGGTACTGGGAATTTTCCTGATGACAAGCTGCGGGCAGGCGGAGCAGAGTGAGAATACTGTGGCATCGGCGCCGGTGGAAATGGTCACGGAGGCAGTGGCAAATGATGGTTTGGCGGAGGAATCGATCCAAGAGGGAGTTGCTTCGGATGTGACCGAAGCGGAAGTACCTGCCGAGCCGGAGGCCCCTGTCGTCATCCGTATCTCTGCCGCGGGAGACTGCACCCTGGGCAACGATGTGAAACAGAGCGGGATCCAGAACTGCTTCAACAATGTCTATAAAGAGAACGGCGCGGACTACTTCCTGAGCAACGCCAAAAAATACTTCGAGGAGGATAACCTCACCATCGTCAATCTGGAGGGAACCCTCACGGAGGGCGGCGAGCCGGATCCCAACAAGAAGTGGCGCTTCCGGGGCAAGCCGGAATATGTTGAAATTCTGACAGGCGCGTCAGTTGAGGCGGTTGCTTTTTCTAACAACCATTGCAGGGACTACGGCGAGGACAGTTATACCGATACCATCACCAACGTGACAGACGCGGGACTGCTGTGTGCTTCGGAAGAACGGATCGCCTACACAGAGCAGGATGGAATCAAGATCGCCATCATCGCGGTGAATTCCGCTTTCCGGGGAGCGGACACTGCCTCCTACAAAGAGTACCCGGACACGGATTTCCTAAAGGAACTGATCGGGGGCCTTATCGCTGAGGCAAAGGAAGAGGGCGCGCAGCTCATTCTTGCGAACCTCCACTTCGGCATCGAGCTGGACAAGCTTCCCAGTAAGCAGCAGATCGAGCTGGCCCACCATGCGGTGGATTACGGTGCGGATGTTGTTCTGGGTCACCACCCTCACGTGCTGCAGTCCATGGAGTATTACAACGGGGCTTATATCGCTTATAGCCTCGGCAATTTCTGCTTTGGCGGGAACACGAAGCCCAAGAATCTGGACAGTGTTATCTGGCAGCAGGAATTTGTGTTTGAAGGCGGGGAGATGACCTCCCAGAGTGTGAAGATCGTTCCCTTCCTGATCTCGTCGACCACAGACCAGAACGATTACTGCCCCGTGGAAGCGGAAGGGAAGGATGCTAAGCGGATCATGGACAAGCTGAACGACTACTCGAAGGAGTATGGAATTCATATCACAGAGGATGGAACGGTGGAGGTGACAGAGTGAAGGACACGGCGGAACAGAGAATCGGGAAGCTGTATGACATTCACTGCCCTACCTGCACGGCTCCCGCATATTACGACATCCGGACCCGCGAGTATCACTGCAGATACTGCGGAAACACCGTGGGCATCGACAAGGCGAAGAGCCAGACAAAGGGCTTCCGGGAGATCAGCCGGAAGAAAATGCGGGAATCCCTGAAGAAGTTTGAACTTGCGAAGGCAACCTGCACCGGATGCGGAGCCGAAGTGGTTTTTGAGGCCGGGGAGGCCGTGGCAAACTGCGCCTTTTGCGGCAGATCCCTGGTCAGAAAAGCCTTTACCAATGGTGAGATCATTCCGGAATTCATCGTTCCCTTCGCCATCACCGGCGAGGAGGCACAGGGAATCCTGGCAGACTGGTGCACAAAGAACAAGCACAAGAAAGAGGCGAAGGCCATCCGTGAGCGGATTGGGGAACTGAAGGGCTTTTACCTTCCCTACGAACTGGTGAGAGGACCGGTGGGATGCAGCGTCTTCCGAATCGACGGCGGAAGCGTGTACGAGTGCGGAGGCTTTGTGGATCAGGTCTTCATCAACTGCTCAAAAAAACTGGACAACCAGGTTCTGGATGCCATGGAGCCCTATGATCTGGATGACCTTCGGGAATTCGACTTCTCCTTCATCGCGGGACATCAGGTAAAGACCGGCGATATCGCAGAGGACGAACTGATCCGGCGCATCGATATCGAGGTCGCCGAGGATTACAAGCCTGTGGTGCAGAAGACGCTGGAGACCAAGGCTGTCAGTGTTCGTGCTTACTGCGGAGACGTGCTGCGGATGCCGGTGCTGCTGCCGGTTTATTACCTGGCATTTGACGGATTTATGGGCGCCGTGAACGGCCAGACCGGAAAAGTCAGTGTCCGTGCCTGCAAGGATTCCAGATATCTGATCCTGCCCTGGTGGCTGAAAGCCATTCTTGCCACCATCGCCGGAACTGCAGGAGTGGCGTTGGGAATGTTTATCTTCGGTGCCTGGAAGGACCTGATCTTAGGCGCCTCCGGATGCCTGGCTCTCGTGCTGCTGTTTGTCTTCTTTGCGGCTTACGCCCAGCAACGGGAAGAGACCTACGGACTGGAATATTACCGCAAGATCTTCACATCCAAGGGTGGGCCTTATGTGCGGGAGAATGAACACCTCGTTCAGACTCCGGAAGAGATGGAAAAGCCCGTGACCAAGCCGGTCTTCTTTATGAATCTGGGCGGAAAGAAGCAGGAGGTTGAGATCCGGTTCACCACCATTTTGCGAGTCATCCGGGCCATTGCCATCATGCTTGGTGTTGTTTTCCTGCCGGTTATTCTGGCGCTGCTGATCAACGGCTTCAACTTTGCACAGCTGGAACTGGGCGGCTCCGCGGTGTGGTTCTGCATCGCCGTACCCCTGGCACCGGTGTTTCTCATCAAGTACGGCCGGATGGATATTTACGACACTCCCTGGATCTACCTCATTGGTTCGGATGGGAAAAAGAAGCGTTACAAGCCGAAACGCGATGCGCGGGAAACCGATAACATTAAGTGGTTCATCAAGGATCTGTTTACACCGCCCCTGCTTTGGGGGACACTGTTTGGGATTTTTTTGTTCTGTACCATGGTATACCTGACAGCATTTGGGTTTGTGGAGTGATGGATAATGCCGCGGAAGGATAACACTGCAGAACAGACTGGGTGCGCTTGGGGTGAAACTCCGGTGATGGAAGGAATGTAAAAGAATGAAAGTGGATGGATATTGTGTGATCTTTGATATGGATGGTGTGATCTTCGACTCGGAGCGGGCCTGCCTGAACACTTGGACCGAGGCGGCCGCCGGATTCGGGATTACGGATGTGGGGGAGGTCTTCGAGCGTTGCATCGGGACGAATAAGAACCAGACCCGTCAAATTGTCGAGGATGCCTACGCAGGCACCTGCGGCGAGGGGATCGCGGATAAACTGCTTGCTGAGAGCAGCCGGCTCTTTCATGCAAAGTATGATGGCGGAAATCTGCCCATTAAGGATGGCGTCTCGGAAATTTTGGAATATCTCAAGGGTTCGAATATCCGTTGCGCGGTAGCGTCTTCCACACGAAAGGCAGTTGTGGAGGCGGAACTTCGGGATGCAGGACTCCTGGATTACTTTGAGGAGATCATTGGTGGCGATGCCGTGAAGATCTCCAAGCCGGACCCGGAAATCTACCTCATGGCCTGCGATAAAATGCAGGTTGAACCCGTGAAAGCCTTCGCTATTGAGGATTCCTATAACGGCATCCGCTCCGCCCATGCCGCCGGCATGCGCCCCATCATGGTTCCCGACATGATCCCCGCAGATGCGGAGATGGAGAGAGTGGCGGAAGTCATATGCCGGGACTTGATTGAGGCGATGGAGTACCTACAGAAAGTGTGATGCCCGAAAGGTAGGTTTGATTTGATGGAGAAGAAATTATAACTTCCAATAGAATTGACTGAGGAGTGTCGTAGGAATCCTCGAGAGAGACGTACTTTGGGCTAAGAAGGCATCGGGAATCCGCTTTTTGGTGGATCTCGATGCCTTTGTTGGTTCTGTATGAGTGCTTCCGGCATCGGGATTTCCGCAATTCACAAATCCCGATGCTTTAAGGTGTGGAGTAATCCCGGAAGAAGCATCACAATTCCCTCAAATCAAAAAATCCGATGCCCTTGCCCCAATCCCCGTCCCGCAGGAGCGGGTGATGGTTCGCATGACGTCCGGGGGACCTCGGAATTGCGCCTACCGGAGCGAAGCGGAGACCGAATTTCGTGCGAAGCCCGGAAACCCAGTAAAATCAAGGAGGAAAGAAGCGTCAGGCGTTATGTACCAGACTTGTACCAACCGGAAAAAGATATGTTTGATGACGTTGCTTATTCGAATCTTCTGCCTTGCTTTAGAATCTGAAGTCATCTTTCATTCTTAGTCTTGATCAACACTGACAGTTTCATAGCCGATAATCTCGTGTGTCTCATAATCAATAATCGGATAATCTTTCACAGACAGAATAATGTTTCCATCTTCATCATAATAAGAGATAGAGCCATCGAGGCTTGTCTTGCGGTTAAGCATCTTCAGATCCTCCCTTTGCGTGACCAGTCGTTTCCAGATTCTTGATTTCAGCAAGAATTCGTGAATCGTCATTTGGACTGTAATAAGGATCTTTGGAAAGGTCTACCAGACCTGCTTTTGTCATGATTTCGCAGGCCAGACTATCAAATGTTTCTCCTGCCGTTTCCCAATATTTATCCATATCGACCATATAGTATAGATATCCGACGAACGAAACAGGGTCGGGAATAAAATTGTCTGCCCCGTCATAATACATATAGAGATTTGCAAAGTTTATGACTGCTTCGGGGGTTCTGCACTCTTCATGAAGATACCGGCTCCATTCTTTGTAAATGTCTTTCCAAGGATAGTCTTTTAGAAGATTTTCTGCAGCTTCCATATGTTCTTCCTTCCCTTCCGGATCAAAATCGTCTGCAAAGAAATCACAATCAAATAGATATTTTGTTACTGAAGAAATTGTCTGTTCCATTTTCAGTGTCCTTTCTTTTTGAATAAACTCGGAGAAAGCTTTCCAAATGCTTCATCTGCAACAGGCATAGATTTCGGATTGGGTTTAAAATGACCGCTTATGTTGTCATAAGAGGCAATCTTCCCACCGTGGATATGTAACATACCTGCCATTTGGACTTGCGGATCTTTTCCGCCAATCAATGTTGGATGAGGCGTAGCAAGTCCGTCCCGTCCATTTCCATTTCTTGAACCTACGATGATGTTTCCTTGCATATCAATTACATACGGCATGTCTACGTTTGTTTGCTTATTGCCAAGATAATTTCCGTGGATCATTTCCGAAATATTTTGCGCAGTGGGATTTTTATCGTACGCTCCGTCATGATATATGCCCCTGGCGATATCGGTTTGGTGCATCTTGGGTTCTACGTGATATGAAGGCGCATAAGGTTGGGATTGACTGCTTGTTCCGTTGTAAACTCCGCTAGATCCGCTTCCCATTATTTGGCACCTCCCTTCTTACGAGAGGTCCAATCATCAAACTGAATAAATCTAGTAGCCTGAAGATATGGTTCGAAGACTTTTGGAGGCATTGAACCGTATACGATAACAACCTGGGGCTCGAGCTCAATGAGCATAGATTCGAGTCCTGCCTCAAAATGGTATTTGTTATCTGCCCCAGAGATACAACCGTAGGTGCCGACTGCAACGATGCTATGCTTTTCGACACCTAGGAAGGCAACTTTTTCCGGAAGAACTTTGGTTGTATAGGTGGCTTCATATCCCCAGCGAATCTGTGGGATTACATATAATCCATGTCGTTGATAATAACTTCCGATTGCTCTGTTTCGATAGATGTTTGTTATTTGTGCAGTAAGCGTAGCGTCTCTATATAAGGAGCAATCAGGCGAGATCATTCCGGAGAACCTTGAAAAGTCCGAAACATATGATTCCGGATGGATAAGTACTTCAGAAAAGTTCATATCCATTTCATAGAAGCCAAGTACGTCGTTATAATCAACATCTTTGTGATCCCTTGCGGAAAAGGGAGTGATGCCCTTTGGAATCAATATGTGTTTATAGGCTTCTATGATTGGTATTTCAAAAATTCCATCTAGCCTGGCTCCGCGCACCAATTCGGGATTCATCCCGTCATCAATGATGGCTTTGCGGTTTATCTTTTTCATTTTATCATACCTCCCTATTTTTTCCGACGGCAGAAGTCTGCCGTTCTGCCTCAATTATGAAGGAGGAAAGAGAGGTAAAAAATTTCTCTTCTGGATGAAGTTTTGTATACGAATGTCTGAGATTTGCATTCAAGCTGGATGTAGCATATAATAAAAATAAGTTTATCTGATAATAAACTATTTATTACTTGATAAACAATAGTGGAATACAAGGTAAAGGCCGGAGGATAAATACAACTATGTCAGAAAAAAAGATTGGGAAACATATTAAAGAGGTTCGGATAAAACAAGGATTGTCACAAGAAAAAT
>JAEEGL011475714.1_pt1 | contig 10965 bp, 9 predicted proteins | sample 9134231 | NCBI WGS metagenome assembly JAEEGL01 (sample SAMN16246548, study PRJNA631951) | gut metagenome | biome: gut microbiome; feature: rumen; material: fiber-attached | host: Bos | place: Iran: Karaj | collected 2018-10 | reverse complement strand
TGCATCAAGACAAACTGTAAGGAAGCCATTGAAGGTAAGTCCTGTGCAGTCCGGAATGAAGTAAACTGCTGCACCCTGAAGACCTGTACGTGTAATTCCTGCTTCGTCTGTGTGGCTGATGAAGAGTGAGTAGATTGCGATGAATACTACGATTACAACGAGGATAGGCATGAGGATTTTTGAATAGCGTTCGATTCCGTGTTCAACTCCCTTGTAAACAATAATGAAACAAAGAATTGCGAAAAGAACTGTATAGAAAATTGGCTGCCACTGTGAAGTGATAAAGCCGCCGAAGAATCCGTCTGCAACTGCAACCTGTCCCTGGAAGGCGAGGTAGCAGAACATGTACTTCATTACCCAGCCACCGATTACACAGTAGTAAGGATAAATGATGAATGGTACTACGAAAGAGAAGATTCCGAGGAAGCCCCATTTGCTGTTGATTTTTGAATAAGCTGTAAGAGGACTTTCCTGTGTCTTTCTACCAATTGCAACTTCTGTGATAAGAAGAGCAAAACCGAATGTGAGTGCAAGAGCAAGGTAAACTACGAGAAAGAGTCCACCACCATCTTTTGCGGCGAGATATGGGAAACGCCAGATGTTTCCCAAACCTACGGCAGAACCTGCCGCAGCGAGAACGAACCCGATTGAACCAGTAAACGAGTTGCGCTGTTTTGTTTGAGTTTCCATAAACACCTCTAATAATTTTTTTACGAAATTATTTTAACATAAAATATGGGGAGCGTCATTAGAAGAATTTTGACGCGGTCTGCAATATGATATAATATTATTAAAGCATTTAAGGAGTACTTTTTTGGAAGAAATAATTCTTTTTGCAGCCTGTGTTTTTTCATTTGCCGCAGTTTTAATTTCGCTTTTATTTTTCCTCAGATATAAAAAGACTTTTTTTCTGAATGTGCTTTTAATTCTTTTTTCATTTTTTATGATAAGCACAAACAATCTTTATGCGGTGATTCACAGTCCGCTTACAGGACGTTTTTCTATTTGCATATTCGGCGCTTTTCTTTCTTTGTTTTTTTCTTTCGGAATTATCAATTTTACTTTTGATCTGATTCAGATAAGCAGCAGGGCAAGTGTAAGAAAATTTATTTTTGCTTATTCAGTCATTGTTTTTGTATTTTCTTTTATTCTGATTTTTATGGATTTTTTTCAGAGGCCGGCTTTTGTTCTTAACCTGATTGGCTTATGGATTCCGACGGGCTTTTCCCTGATTATCAGCATTGTCTTTTTCAAAAGAATTGATAAAGGCCTTTTTAGAAAAGAAAAATGGATAATTATTTTTCTTGCGGTATTAAATCTTGTTCTTTCTTTTGTGCTTCACAGCGCACCTTTTATTTTTATTATTTCAATCTCGCTTTTGATTTATCATATTTTTTATCATTTTTATTTTTCATCTCCAATTTCAAAAACTGAAAAAACGCTGAAAGAAGATTTTATAAAAGATTTTGGAATTACAAAAAGAGAGCAGGAAATCATAGAAGCGCTTTTACATGGTAAATCAAATAAGGAGCTGGCAGAAACTCTTTTTGTCAGTGAAAAAACAATAGAAACTCATCTTGCAAATATTTACAGAAAGGTTGGTGTAAAAAACCGTCTGGAGCTTTTCTCCCGCCTGCAAAACGACTAAGCTTTTATGACTAAGGGTTTACCCTGAATTTTAAATTTCAAGAAAATTCAGTACAGACCCCAATATCTTTATCAATCTTCAGAGAGTAATCTTAAGGCAGAAAGATTTCTGGAGGTTGCTCATGAAAATCAAAAAAATAATTGCAGGAATTATTGGCCTGACCCTGATTTCCTTTTCGCTTTTTGCTGAAGAAAAGAAAACACAGGTTGAGCTTTCCTTTTCTGTAAACTGGACCTTTGGCTGCTATAAGGAAACGACTTTTTCTAACATCTCGCAATCTATACTTTCACCAAGATTTCAGCTGGAGTCAAAAATCTTTTCCGGAGATATGCTCCATAAAATTACTGCCGATTATTATTTTTGTCATCCTGAATCTGCGATGACAGAAACTGCTGTTGTTTATAAAAACTATGATCCAATTTCGGGAGAGACTTATTATGAAGGCTTTCAAAGTAATCTTGCCTTTCATAGAATCCGAGTGCAGTATGATGCAGAATATGACCTTTTGAAAAATGAAAAATATGATTTATATGCGGGCGGAAATTTTGCCTGCAACGCCTATCTGCAGTTTGAAAATTATCCGTCAATTACAGGTTTGATTTCTATAGGACCATCTTCTGCTTTTAATTATAAAATTAATGACAGAAATTCTTTTATGGCGACTGCTTCAATGCCGCTCTTTGGATATGGAGTTCGTCCGCCTTTTGCAGGCTGCGATGCCCAGCTTATGAAATATGCTGAAGAAGATTTTATGAAGATTCTGACGCTTGGAAATTTCTTAAGTCTTCATAATTATCAGAGTATTCTTCTTGGAATTGATTATAAGCTTAAGGCGACTCAGAATTTTTCAACGGGTCTTGGCTTAAGCTTTGAATATACAAGAATTGCTGTTCCAAAAGAGAGGCCGCTTTATTATCTGGACGGCAGCTTTAAAACCATGGCTTTAATAAATTTCTAATTAAGGAGAAACAAAATGAAAAAGAATAAACTTATAAGCCTTATTGTATTTTTTGTGATTTCAATTTTTCCCTTGCAGGCCTGTTCCTTTTTTTATGGAGATACTCCTTCACTTGCTTACGGAGAAATGTTTGATTCTCTCTGGAATGATTACAACGAGACCTATGCTTTGTTTGAGGTAAGAGGTGTAGACTGGAAAGAGCAGTATAAAAACTGCAGGCCTCTGGTTTCTGAAAATATGACTGATAAGGAATTCCTTGAGGTATTGAAAAAGCTTTTGTATCCGCTTAAGGATTCTCACGTATATGTGAAAACTCCTTTTGGCAGTTTGAACTCTGGAGAGGATAATGCGGCAATTGATAATTTTTCACTTACGGAAGTCTGTAATCAGTACGTTGAAAATCCAAAAAAATGCGGCAATAAAATCATCACTTATGGAACTTTAAAAAGTGATAATCAGATAGGCTATATTCATATTGCGGCTTTTTCGAGCGGACAGACAGGAATAAATCAGCAGCAGGATTGGGCCAGCGATATTGATATTGCCCTGAAGGAATTAAAGGATACCCGCTGTATGATTCTTGATGTCCGTGGAAATCGTGGCGGTCTTACAGGAAATGTAAGTCGTATTTCCGGACGCTTCTGTGCAAAGAATAAGGTATATGCAATTTCAAGAACTAAGAATGGAAAAGGTAAAAATGATTTTGGCTCTGGCGTAGAACTTGAAATTAAAAAGAATGGAAGCTGGCAGTATACAAAGCCTGTAATACTTTTAACTAACGCTCAGACAATGAGTGCCGGTGAAGAATTTTCAATGGCAATGACATCTCAGCCCCATGTTACTCAGGTGGGAAATCATACCTGTGGAGTTTTCTCGCTGGCTCTGGAGCGCTGTCTTGTAAATGGCTGGAAGTATTCTGTTTCGGTTCAGAAGGTCACAGACCCTGATGGAAACACTCCGGAAGGAAAGGGCATTGTTCCTTCGGCTGAAAATCTGATTTTGAATCCGTCTGCGGATCAGGACTTACAGATGCTCAGGGCAATTGAACTTTGTAGATAAAGGACCTCTCGACAGGGCGGGCTTTTCCCTCTATCATGGAAGTATGAATATCACACTTCCACCAAACTATAATTCTCTTGCTGAAGCGCTTGTTTCACTTTTTGGAAATTCTGTTGCAATTGCAGAAACAGACCGTTTGCATGGCGGCGATATTAACAAGGCTTATGGGCTTACTCTTAACAACGGTAAGAAAATCTTTATGAAGGCGAATGCAAAAGCAAATGCCGGTTTTTTTACTGCTGAGGCTGCGGGACTTACCGCAATTGCAAAAACCGGAGCTATTGCTACACCGGAAATCTTATGTACCGGAACTGATGACGGGGAAGAGGTTGGTTATAGTTTTCTTCTTCTGAAGTTTATTAAGGGTGGAAAGCAGGATAAAAATTACTGGCAGGAGCTGGCACAAAAGCTTGCGGCAATGCATAAGGCAGATACTTCTGTATATTTTGAAGAAGGCGGTAAGTTCGGTTTTTTCCAGGATAATTTTGTTGGAGCAAGACCTCAGAAAAACACTCCCTGCGATAGCTGGATTTCTTTCTTCCGAGATAACAGGCTGCAGCCTCAGTTTGAGGCAGCAGATTCTTACTTTGATACTAACGACCGTAAGTTAGTTACAAAACTTCTGGATCACCTGGAAGATTTTCTGGTGGAGCCGGAAAAACCAAGCCTTCTGCACGGGGACCTGTGGAGTGGTAATGTAATGTGCGGGGTGGATGGTCATGCAATGTTGATTGATCCGGCCTGTTATGTTGGCCACGCCGAAGCAGACCTTGCAATGACAGAGCTTTTCGGAGGCTTTCCACCGGAATTCTACGAGGCTTACCGTGAAGCTAATTCCCTTCAGGCTGGTTATGAAAACCGCCGCGATCTTTACAATCTCTATCAGCTTTTGAATCATCTGAATCTTTTTGGTCCGACTTATCTTGGCCCGGTAAGAAGTATTGTTTCAGAATATGTTGGATAAATATTTCGTGTCAAAATCAAAAATCCATTATATAATTAAAGAATGGACTTAAAGCAAAAAGTCAAAAAAGGTTTGAATAGTCTCAACTCTTCTTATCAGCGGGCGCGTCTTGTTTCTTTTTTCGTAACCGCCTGCTCTTTGTTATATCATATTACAATCTGTATTTTTTTCTATGCAATTGGTATAAAGCAGATGTTTTACTATAACTTTATAAGCATCAGTGTTTTTCTGCTTATTATGTTTTTGATTCCGCGGCTTAAGTCCCTTGTTCCGTCTTATTATCTTGCTCTGGTTGAAGTAATTGTCCATCAGGTGCTGGCAGATTATTACCTTGGTTCTTATAGCAGCTTTCATTCCTTTATTCTTCTGCTTGGACTTTTGCCCTTCCTTGTTTTTGAAAATAAAAAGAAATATGCGCTTCCGGTCACTATAATAAGTACGATTTTGTATATTTATTTTTCATGCCGAACAATTGAACCTCATTCAGACGTAAGTGCTCCAATATTGTTTGCTGTAAGATGCATGAATATTACGATTACGGTTTTAATCATCATTTTTATGATTTTGATTTATACACGCGTCGTTTACCGAATTGAATATTATCTTAAAAATCACAGCGACTCTCTGGAAAATGAAATCAAAATGGCTGCAGTCATTCAGCAGAATTTTTTCAGACAGGAAATTGATAATATCAAAAAATATGAGGTTGCCTATTTCAGCCGTCCTATGGTTGGAGTTTCCGGTGACCTTTATGATTTTTACAAGAGCGGCGAAAAGCTTGACGGTCTTGGAGTTTTTGATGTTTCGGGCCATGGAATTTCTTCGGGCCTTGTAACTATGCTGGTTAAAAATATTATCCATCAGGAATTTTATAATCAGACAGAATCTGAGCTCTGGGAAATCGTAAACAAAATTAATGACCGCGTAATTGAGGAGAAGGGCGAGATTCAGAATTATCTGACTGGTGTTCTTGTACGTCTTTATGAAAATAAGTTTGAGCTTGTTGATGCGGGTCATCCGGCACCTATTCTCTATAAGAAAAAAAGCGGCGAGTGCGATTATGTAAAGCTTGGTGAACGGGCAGTGGGTGCAATTGGAATTGCAGGCTTCCCGGTTTATTACGAATCCTTGTTTTATGATTTTGAAGATGGCGATGAGCTGATTCTTTTTTCTGATGGTGTAATTGATATCAAAAATGATCAGGAAGAATACTTCGGAAAAGAGCGTCTGCTTGAGGCCGTTAAATTAAATATTGGTAAACCGGCGGCAGAACAGGTAAGCTTTATTGCAAACTCTATTTATTCCTTCTGTGGCAGCCGTGAACAGAATGATGACCTCACAATCATTGTGCTGAAAAAATAAAATGAAAGTTTCTGAAAAGCCTGATTTATCTCAATTTCCAATTACACCTTATCTCGAAGAGATTTGCAGTGCGCTCAAAAATTCTCCTTCCCGCTTTCTGATTTTAACGGCGGAGACGGCGGCCGGAAAATCGACGGTGCTGCCCCTTGCCCTGCTGGAAAGCTTTAAGGGAAAGCTTTTGATGACGGAGCCACGAAGGCTTGCAGTTCTCGGTGTTTCCAGCCGTTTGGGTGAGCTTGCCGAAAGTGAAAATGAAATCGGTTATAAAATCCATCTTGAAAGTAAAATAAGTCGTGAGACCCGGCTTGAAGTTGTGACGGAAGCAATTCTTGTACGACAGCTTCAGAGTGATCCTGCTCTGGAAGAATATAATCTTGTTGTGCTTGATGAGTTTCACGAAAGGTCGGTGAATACTGATTTAGCTCTGGCTTTTTTAAAGGAAGCTATGCAGCTACGTGACGATCTTTTTGTTGTGATTATGTCGGCAACGATTGATACAAAGAAGCTGCAGAACTACCTTGGGGAAAGTTCCGGGGTTCCGGTATTTTCTGTGCCAGGCAGGTTGTTTCCGGTTAGCGTGACTTATGAGCCTGAGAAGGCGGTGACGGCGGCGGTGAAGGAAGCACTAAGTTTTGACAAAAAAGGCAACATCCTTGTTTTTCTGCCGGGAATTGCTGATATCAGGCGGGCACAGGAAGAGCTTATGGAAAGCGGCTTGATTGACGCAGAGAGCGACAGCGGCACCGAGCTTTGTATTCTTCATTCAAGTATTTCCCTGGAAGAACAGAAAAAGGTTATCAGGCCGCAGAAGGAGGGCAGACGCCGCGTAATTTTGTCCTCTGCAATTGCGGAGACTTCACTTACTGTTCCTGGTGTCACTATAGTTATTGATTCAGGCCTTGCCCGTATAAACCGCCTGGATTTGAATACCGGCATGGAAAAGCTTTGCACTGAAATTGAAAGTGAGTTTTCTGCAGAGCAGAGAAAGGGTCGTGCCGGTCGTCTTTGCGAAGGAAGCTGTATACGTCTCTGGGATCAGCATGACCCGCGACAGAAGGAGCTGGCCCCGGAAATCCTTCGTACCGACCTTGTGCCTCTTGTGCTTGAATGTAGTGAGCGCGGTGTTTACGACGTTGATGGGATAGACTGGCTGGATACTCCTTCAAAGGCAGCCTGGAAAACAAGCAGTCAGCTTTTAAGGCAGCTGGCTTTAATTCGTGATGATGGCCACCTGACCGAAAAGGGAAGAGCTGCCCTGACTCTTGGTGTGCATCCACGGCTTGGCAGCCTTGCTCTGGAGGCTTTTGATATTAAGACAGGCAGGCTGAGCGAAGAAGGCCGTTCCCTTCTGCTTAAGTTCACTTCCTATGCAAATAGTGCCCGTGAGCTTCAGAACCGTTTTATTTCGGATCTTGAACGCCGTCTTAAGGCCTGTAATTATTCAAGCGAGACCAAGGCTGATTTTCTGATTTTGAGCGGCTATCCTGATCGTCTTGCCATGAGAACAAGTGCGCCGGGTCTTGAGCCAGCGGAATATAAGTTTGCAATGGGACGTCAGGCTCGTCTTTATTCAGCAAAAGCGCCTTTGTGGCTGGTTGCACCCGAGGTTATGGCTAAAAACGCAGATGCTGTAATTTTTGATTTTGCTGAACTGCCTGAGGCTAAAATCGGTGAATTTCTGGAAAAAAACAGCGAAATCCATCAGATTTGCTCATTTACTAACGGGTCTTTGCAGAAATTTGAGCAGAAATGTTATGGCGAAATAGTGCTTTCTTCTAAGAAAGTAGCAACAGGACCGGAGGATTATGCCCAAGCCTGGCTTACAGAAATCAGAGAAAAGGGACTGGAATGCCTGCCAAAGGATGCGAGGGTAGAAAGTCTTTTGCTCAGGGCTGAGTTTGTAAAGCAGCAGAAGGCGGGAGAAGTTCCGGAGCTGGAGAGTGAAAACGCCCGTGAATGGCTGCTGCCATTTTTAGGCGGTGCAAAGACTCTGACGGCCCAGATTGTTTACGACGCCCTTTACTGGTATCTGAAGGGAGCAGAAATTGACAGGCTTGCACCTGAGCAGCTCGTGCTTGAAAACGGCCGTCGCGTTAAAGTAAAATATGAAAAACAGGAAGGAATCCGGCCGGTTATAGAAATCATAATTCAGAGGATTTTCGGCTGTTTTACTACTCCACAGATTTGTGGAAAAAAAATTCTGCTGAGGCTTTTGTCGCCGGCAAGCAGGCCGCTTCAGGTTACCGAAGATCTGGAGCATTTCTGGACTGGTGCCTGGGTTGAAATCTGCAAGGAAATGAAGGGCCGCTACCCTAAACATAACTGGGATTACCGCGTGGTGGAAAAGGAATAAAAATGAATGTTGTTTTATTAATTTTGGGCGTTATTTCAATTGCCTATGACGCAATTTTGATTTTATTGAGTCCGGGAACTTTTTTAGATAATCTATTTTCCTTTACACATATCTGGCTGACGCTGGGAATCTATCTGATTTTCCTTGGAATCTACAGAATCAAAACAGGACATTCCTTCTGGCGCATCTGGAAAAAATGGATAAAACTAACCTTCGTTAGTCTCGCTTCCCTTGCAGGTATAATTGCATTTATTAATCTGATTTTTATTTTGAATCCGGAAATTGTTTCGGTAAATGAAACTGCAGAAAACGTGATTCTTCTTGGAGGCGGCGTAGACAAAAAAGGTCAGCTGCCAAAATCAGTTATGGCACGCGTTGAAAAAACAGCAGAATATCTGAACCAGCATCCACAAAGTGTCTGTGTTGTAAGCGGCGGAACTCTTTACTGGCTGCCTTTTGCAGAGGCTCCGGAATTAAAAAATCAGCTTGTAAACAGGGGAGTTGAAGCTGAAAGAATCATAGTTGAAGATCAGGCCAAGGATACAATTCAAAACTTTCAGTTCAGCTGCAAAATGCTTGCAGAATATCGTGGCTTAAGTATTGAAGAAGTTCTTGAAATGCCGACCGCGGTAGTTACCAGCAGATATCATCTGCGCCGCAGCGAAAGACTCGCCCGCCGCATCGGTTATAAAAATATAAAGGGCATACCTGCGGCATGCCCTATGATTTATGTCCCTCACAGTTATGTTCGGGAAATATGTGCTTATGTCAAACTGAATCTCCGTATCCTGCTGACAGGCGAACCTAAAAAATTACTTTCCTAAAGCAATCGAACGGTCGCAGGCAGCGGTTACAGCTTCGATTACTGCGTTGCGGAAGTTGTTTTTTTCCAGGGCAGCTACGCCTTCGATTGTTGTTCCGGCTGGAGAGCAGACCATATCCTTAAGAACTGCAGGGTGCTTTCCACTTTCCAGAACCATTCCGGCTGAACCGTAAACTGTCTGGGCTGCGTAGGTATAGGCCTGGGCGCGTGGCATTCCGCAGCGAACGGCTGCATCAGCAAGGGCTTCAATAAACATAAATACAAAGGCAGGGCCCGAACCGCTTACTGCAGTTACACAGTCCATCAGCTTTTCAGGAACAACTTCTACCTTGCCGGCAGAGCTCAAAATCTCAATGGCAGTATTAGCTTCTGTTTCAGTAATATTGTCTTTATAAGTAACGGCGGTCATGGCTTCGCCAATCTGAGCACAAACGTTAGGCATCATGCGGATAAAGCGAGCCTTAGGTGCCCAGCTTTCAAGCTTTTCAATTTTTACACCGGCAGCCATAGAAATTACAACAGTCTTGTTTGAAATCTTTCCGGCAATTTCGGCAAAAACATCACCAAGGAACTGTGGCTTTACAGCAAGAAAAACATAATCGCAATCGAGCACGTCAGTGTTGTTTTCAACAAAGGTTGCACCTGTTTCAGCCGCAAAAGCCTTGCCCATTTCAAGGCTTTTGTCAGTAACCTTAATCTGGCTTACATCATATTTTTTGCAGACAGCGCGCATAATAGCACCGCCCATTGCACCAGTTCCAATACATCCGATTTTCATTTTCTATCCTCCTATTCAGACATCTTATTCTGCCGAGAACAAAGTTCCCTTTGAGTTTTCTTCTAAAAGTCCTGTAAGTGCCTTTTCCTTGCCGCCGTTGGCCAGCAGCATTTGTATTCCGTATTCGGTGACCTTTTCGGCAGCCTGGATTTTTGTTTCCATACCGCCGGTGCCGAAGGCGTTTGTGTCGCCGATTTTAATTGATTTGCGCAGCTCCGGAATGTTTTCTACGCTTTCAATGAGTTTTGCGTTTGGATTTGTTTTAGGATTATCTGAATAAACGCCGTCGATGTCGCTGAAGAGAATCAGCAGGTCGGCTGACCAGAGAATGGCAGTGAGGGCGCTCAGATTGTCGTTATCACCGATTTTGATTTCGTCGAAGCTTACGCTGTCGTTTTCGTTGATGATTGGAACAACGCCTTCATCTACAAGTGTAAAAAGTGTGTTGCGGATATTGAGGCTGCGGTGCTCGTTTTTGACATCGTCTTTTGTAAGAAGCAGCTGACCGATGTGCAGATCCTGCTTCTGGAAGGCCTTGCGCCACTGGTGCATAAGCTCTACCTGGCCGATTGCACAGAGGGCCTGGCGGTAGTGCACGTCCTTTTTGCGGGCCCATTCCTTTGTTGTAGAAACGCCGGCAACCTGGGCTCCTGAAGAAACCAGAATAATCTGTTTTCCCTGTTTAATAAGTTCTGCACACTGAGCGGCAAACTCTGCCATGAACTCGGTATTCTGAGTTCCGTCAGCCTTTGCAAGGGTGTTGCTTCCTATCTTAATTACTATTTTTCGGGCCTTTTTAAGGCTTTCGTTTATTTTACTCATCTGATTTGTCCTTCTCCATCAATAAGGTATTTTGTTGTTGTAAGCACTTTAATTCCCATTGGTCCGCGGGCGTGCAGTTTCTGGGTGGAGATTCCCAGTTCTGCTCCAAAGCCGAATTCGCCGCCGTCTGTAAAGCGGGTGCTGGCATTTACGTAAACACAGCTGGCGTCAATCATAGACTGGAAGAGTCTTGTATTT
>JAEEGL017217696.1_pt1 | contig 10966 bp, 9 predicted proteins | sample 9134231 | NCBI WGS metagenome assembly JAEEGL01 (sample SAMN16246548, study PRJNA631951) | gut metagenome | biome: gut microbiome; feature: rumen; material: fiber-attached | host: Bos | place: Iran: Karaj | collected 2018-10 | reverse complement strand
GAAACGTTTCTCCCGCAGGCGGCGGAATGCGGAGTCGACGCGTTTATTGCGACCGATCTCGGCGTACTGCGGATGATCCGCGAGCTGACGCCGCAGATGGAGATCCATATTTCCACACAGGCCGGGGTCACGAATTACGCTTCGGCAAACGTGCTGTATGAAATGGGCGCGCGCCGCATTATTCCCGCACGGGAGATCTCGCTCGCGGAGATCGCGGAAATCCGCCGCAGGATACCGGCCGATATGGATATCGAGTGCTTTATTCACGGCGCGATCTGTGTGTCTTTCTCCGGCAGATGTCTTTTGTCGAATTACATGACGAACCGCGATTCCAACCGCGGCGAATGTGCGCAGCCCTGCCGCTGGACCTACAATCTCGTCGAGGAACGCCGTCCGGGAGAATTCTATCCCATCGGCGAAGACGAGGACGGCAGTTATATCCTGAACGCGCGCGATATGTGCATGATCCGTCACATCCCGGAGCTGATCGAGGCAGGCGTGAGCAGCTTCAAAATCGAGGGCAGAGCAAAATCAAACTACTACGTCTCCGTCGTCGTCAACGCGTACCGCTGCGCGATCGACGGGTATCTGCGCAATCCGTCGCCCGACTACGTGCCGGAACAATGGATTCTGGACGAGGTATATAAGATCAGTCACCGCGAATACTGCACGGGCTTTTTCTTCGGCCATCCGAAGGACAATGCCGAAATATTCTACGATCAGATCTACCGCCGCTACTATGAAATCTGCGCAGAGGTTCTGTCCTGGGACTGAACCTATCTGCATCTGCGGCAGCGCAACAAGTTCTGCGTCGGCGATGAGATCGAAATCATGGAGCCCGGAAAACCGCCCGTAACGGTCAAAGTCGCCGAGCTTGAGACCGAGGAAGGCGAATCGGTCGAATCCGTTCCGCATCCGATGATGCTGTTCAGGATGCCGATGCAGACGGCTGTCGTTCCCGGCTCGATCGTGCGGCGCTCAACCGCCGAGCTTCAGGAGATTTGAATGAACTCAAACATATCGCACCAAAGGAGTCAGCATGGAATTAAAAGAAATACTGTTTGAACTTCTTGCTTCTCCGGGCATCACCGGAGCGGAAGACGACGCTGCGGCAGTCGCTTCGAGACTGCTGCGCGCATATATGCCGGTTCGGCGTGACGCGCTCGGCAGCGTCATCGGCGAGCTGGACGGCGAAGGAAAAGGCATAACGCTTGACGCACATCTCGACCAGATCGGTCTGTTTGTGACCGCAGTCACAGACGACGGGTTTGTCAAGGTCAGCAAATGCGGCGGCGCGGACGCGCGTACAATGCCGTGCCATGAGGTCCGCGTTCTCGGAAAAGAACCTGTTTACGGCGTTGTCGTTTCTACGCCGCCGCATCTCAAAGGCGGCGATGACGACGCACCGAAATGGGAGGACGTCGCGATCGACGTCGGGCTTTCTGCAGAACGGGCGCGCGCGCTGATTTCTCCCGGAGACCGTGTACAGCTTCTCGGAAAGCCGCGGGAAATGCTGAATAACCGTATCTGTGCAGCCGCGCTCGATGACCGCGCAGGCGTTGCCGCCATCCTGCGCGCTCTGCAGATCCTGAAGGAGAATAACGTACGCCGCAAGCTGACCGTCGTCTTTTCCGTTCAGGAGGAGACTTCCGGCGGCGGCGCCAAGACAGCGGCGTTCCAAAGCGATGACGAAACCGCGATCGCGATCGACGTCAGCTTTGCGTCTGCCCCCGGACTTTCCGATACCGAGACCAAACCGATGGGCAGGGGCACGATGATCGCCCTGTCGCCGTCGTTGACGCGTTCGGTCGGAGACGAACTGATCCGGCTGGCAAAAGAAAACGATATTCCGTATCAGCTTGAGCCGATCGGCGGCAAGACCGGAACGAACGCCGAGGATTACGGATTTTCCAGGTGCGGCATGAAAACGGGTCTTCTGTCCATTCCCATCCGCAATATGCACACGAGCATCGAGGTCTGTGATCTGCACGACGTTGAGGCGACTGCGCAGCTGCTTGCATGCTATATCGAAAAGGAGTGACGCAGATGATCGAACGGATTCAAAAGCTCTGCTCCCTGTACGGCGGTTCCGGCAGAGAGGACGCGGTCCGGGACTATATTCTTTCCGAGCTGCCTGCGGACGCGGAACCCACCGTGGATGCGCTGGGCAATCTGATCGTTTTTAAAAAAGGAAAAAAACGTGCAAGTCACCGGGTGATGGTCTGCGCCCATATGGACGAGGTTGCCCTGATGATCACGAACGTCAATGACGACGGCACGCTCAAGTTCGATACCGTGGGCGGCATCGCAGTTCCGGCGCTGTTCGGCAAGGCTCTTCGCGTAGGTGAAAAGCTTGTTCCCGGTGCAATCGGCGTGAAGCCCGTGCATCTGCTGCGCGGCGATGATGAAAAGAAATATCCGAAGAAAAACGCCCTGTATATAGACGTGGGCGCATCGTGCAGGTCTGAAGCCGAAGCGATCGTTTCCGTCGGAGATTATGCCTATTTCGATTCCGACGTCGTTGCGTTCGGCGACGGATTTCTCAAGGGGCGTGCGCTGGACGACCGCTGCGGATGCGCGATCATGCTTGAAATGCTGCACACGGATCTCGAATACGATCTGTGGTTTGCGTTCACCGTACAGGAAGAGACCGGTCTCGGCGGCGCAGGTCCCGCGGCATACCGTATCGATCCGGAATATGCGCTCGTGCTGGAAACGACGACGGCCTCGGATATCGACGGCGTCGAAGGTGAAAAGAAGGTCTGCCGTCTCGGCCGGGGCGTCGTTATCTCGCAGATGGACAGACGCACGGTTTATCTGCCGAAGATGTATAATAAAGCCTTTGCCCTCGCTGCCGAACGCGCCATTCCCGCACAGCCGAAAACCGTCGTTGCGGGCGGCAACGACGCCGGCGTGATCTTTAACACGCGATCCGGCGTTGCCGTACAGGCGCTTTCCCTGCCGTGTCGGTATCTTCATTCGCCGTGCTGCGTCATTCAGGAAAAAGATTATGACGCGACGCGCGATCTGGCCGTCTGTCTCGCTGCGGAGCTTGCGCAATGATCCGCCGTATCGAAACGTTGACGCCGCAGATCCAGGCGATCTGTGACAATGACGTATTCGGAACGCGGACCGCGGGTTATTTCGGCACGTACGAAGCGCAGCATCCGCACGTTTCATTTTACGCACAGTATACGGACGACGGCGCTTGTACAGGCTTGCTTTCCGCAGCGTTCGGCAACGGGTCGCTGACAGTCGGCGAAGGAGCCGATTTTACGGAATGGCTGGAGTTTGTGCGCTTTTGCGGCATTGAAACGCTGCTCTGCGCAAGTGAAACGGCAAGAAAAGTCGGTTTGTCGACGGAAGATACCGGATGTATCATGCGCTATGTTTCGTCGTCTCGAACGCCGAAGCTCCAAGCGATCACACCGTTTGACGAAAGTTTTTCGTACCGCGAGGTATACGATCTGCTGCGGGAATGCGGATTTGCTCTGGGCGCATACGAGCCGTGGATCGGGGATTTAGCGCTTCGTGTACGCAAAGGGACGGCAAACGTGCTTGCCGTTCGGGAAGCGAATACGATCAGTACGGCTTCCGTTTTGTTTGAAAGTTGTCACGCCGTTTATCTCGGCGCTGTCGCTACGCATCCCTCCATGCGTGGAAGAGGACTTGGCGGCGATCTGGTCCTGCGCCTTGCACAGTGCGGCAAACGTACAGAGATCCTTTGCAAGCCGCACCGGGTCAGTTTCTATAACTCGCTTGGATTTTCGCAGATCGGAGAATACTCGCTATGTCATTTTTCAATATAGATCCGCAGATCGAGGCTTTCGCGTTGAAAGCACAGGAAAAAGCTTCTTCTGTATTTGCCGAGATCGAAAGAACGACCGAATACAACCAGCAGAAGGTACTGCGCGCGTTCATCGACAACGGTGTGCGCGAATCACACTTTGCGGAGAGCACCGGATACGGATACGGCGATACAGGCCGCGACACGCTCGACGCCGTGTTCGCACAGAGCATGGGCGCTGAGAGCGCTCTGGTGCGTCACAGCTTTGCCTGCGGGACGCATACGCTCACCGTCGCTCTGTTCGGACTGCTGCGGCCGGGCGACGTGATGCTTTCCGTGACGGGCGAGCCGTACGACACCATCCAGCCGACGATCGGTCTGCACTGCGATCCGGGACGCGGTTCGCTGCGGGATTTCGGAGTGGAATACCGTGAGGTCGCGCTGCGCGACGGAAAGCCGGATCTTGACGCGATACGCGCGTCCCTGCAAAAAGAAAAAATCAGGCTCGTCTATATCCAGCGTTCCCGCGGGTATACGCTGCGTCCGAGTCTGTCTGTAGCACAGATCGGCGAGATCGTGCGCATTACACGCGAGTGCAGCGACGCGATCGTGATGGTGGACAATTGCTACGGCGAATTCGTCGAACGCGCTGAGCCGTTGTCAGTCGGCGCGGATCTGATCGCCGGATCGCTCATCAAAAATCCGGGCGGGGGACTCGCAAAAAACGGGGGATACATAGCCGGACGGCGCGACCTTGTCGAGCTGTGCGCTTATCGTATGACTTCACCCGGTCTCGGCGCTGAAGTCGGCGCGTCGCTCGGTATGAACCGCAATCTGTTCATGGGGCTGTTCCACGCGCCGCACGTCACGGGAGAAGCGCTCAAAACGGCGGTTTATGCCGCGGCGCTGCTGTCGGAAATGGGATATGACGTGACGCCGGCGTTCGATGAACCGCGATATGACATCATTCAGGCGATCCTGCTGCGCAGACCGGAAACGCTGATCGCGTTCTGCCGCGGTCTGCAGAGCGGTTCTCCGGTAGACTCCGGCGCCGTACCCGAGCCGTGGGATATGCCCGGCTACGACAGCAAGGTCATCATGGCGGCAGGGGCGTTCATCCTCGGCAGCTCGATCGAGCTTTCGGCGGACGCACCGCTACGCGAGCCGTTCGCGGTCTGGATGCAGGGCGGTCTCAATTTTCATTCCGGCAAGATCGGCGTGCTGCTTGCGGCGCAGGAGGCGTATTTCGCCGATAAAGATTAAAACAACCTGATTACCTTACCGAAAAAGCGAGGCGAAATCATGGGGCGTGGTGAAAAGATCGGCAATGCCGTAAAGAAAGCGGTCGGCGTGGAGGGTTCCTTCAAGGAAGCGATCCTTCCGATGCTCGGCTACAGCTTTATCAACATCTTTTCCGGCGGCAGCGGATACGTTATCAGCCTGTACTTCTCGGCGTTCCTGACCGACGTTGAGAATCTTTCCCTGTCGCAGGCAGGCCTTATCGTGATGCTCGCCACACTTTGGGATGCAATTACCGACCCGGCAATGGGCATCATCACGGATCGTACGCGCTCGCGTCTCGGGCGGCATCGCAGATACCTTCTCTGGGGTATTCCGCTGCTCGCGGTATCCTACGTCATGATGTGGAACTCGTTCGGTCTTTCCGCGCGCGGGAACACCTCGGCTACGATGCTGTACTACGTGCTGGCATACATGCTTTACAAGACAGCGTATACGGTTATGATCGTTCCGCATACGGCGATGCTGCCGGAGCTCGCGCCCGATTACGCGCTGCGTACGCAGTACAATTCCGTGGGCTATCTTATGAACTCCGCCGGCATGGTGCCGTCGTTCCTGTTTGTCGCGTGCGTGTTCGGCTTCGCCAATATGGAATCCTTTGATTCCGATTCCCGCGGCAAATTCCTGATCGTCGGCATTGTACTCGCCGTGTTTTACAGCATCTCGGCTGTCATCACCTTCCTTTCCGTCAAGGAGCCAAGCTCTCTCGGCATGAAAAATCCGCCCTTTGACGGAAGATACGTATTTGCCGAATACTATCAGGTATTCCGAAACCGTTCGTTCAGACAGTATTTTACGATCAGCCTGTTCTATATGATGGCGACCGGATTCTATAATCACACGAAGTATTATTTCATCAAGTATCTTGCGCACAAAAACAGCCTGTACAACCTGTTCACGTCCGTTGCGGGCGTAGCGGAAGCCTCTGCTTTCCCGTTCAATTACGCGATCACGATGAAATTCGGCAAAAAGAGATGCGGCACCATCACGACGCCGCTGATGATCGCCGGGCTTGCGATCGGTCTGATCGTACGCAGCAGCGACAACCCGGTCGTCAACGCGATCTGGACGGCTCTGCTGTTCTTGAGCATGGTTCTGTATCCGATCGGCTTCTCCGGCATCGGATTTGTAACGAACAATATCTTTCCGGATATTACGGACGTGGATGAAATGATAACGGGTCGTCGCAGAGAGGGCGTTATCGCGACGTTCAGCACGCTCATCAAAAAGAGCATCAGCGGCGTCATGGCTGCATTCGTGGGCATGATCCTGCAGCTTTTCGGTCTTGTCACAGGCGATACCGTCAAGGAATTCGAGGCGCTGCACGGGTCGATCTATCCGCAAACGACGATGGCGCATGCCGGCGTGCGTATCTGCGCGGCAGTGATCCCGATCGTATGTGTGGTCATCTCCATGCTTGCGCTGCGCGGATTCTCCATGACCAAGGAGGATCACAAGATGATCCGCGACGCGATCGCCGAACGAAAAGAAACCGGTACGGTCACGCTGACGTACGAACAAAAGAAAACGTGCGAACGCATCGCGGGGCAGAAGTGGGAGAACATGTGGATCGGAAAACCTGTCGCCGATCCCGTACCCGCGCAGGCAGAAGAATAAGGAGGTTGTGCATTGGAATTTTTAAAGAATATCGATCTCGGCGCGCTGTTCGGCATGGTCAGGGATCTGCTCGGAAAAGTCGATTGGGGCGATCTCCGGAATAAAGCGAAGCCGGTGCTCGGCAGGGTAGGCGACATAATCAAAAAGACGCCGAGTCTTTTCGTTGCGCTGACGGTATTTCTGACCGTTCTGACAGATCCGGTCGCGGGCAATACAAGCTCCGCTCGTCTGGTGGGCGAGGAAGTGCGCACGCTGATCGACGCGTCTTTCATGAGCAAAGGTCTGACAAACGACGGAAAGGTCTTCTATACGTCAGGCACGATCCGCTTTGCGAAATACACTGCGCTGGCAAAATATGACGCGGATTCGCTCAATCGCGTCAAATACAAGGTTTTCCCGGTAAACCGGGAGCTTATCAAAAAAGGATATGACAGCATCGGCGGTCTGAGCTATTACAACGGAAAGCTCTATGCCGCGATGGAATCCGAAACCGGAAAGGCTGCGCCGTGTATCGCGGTTTTCGACGCGGATTCGCTGTCCTATGAAACGAGCTACGACCTTCCTGCAAGCTGGTTCCCGCAGGGAATCAAATGGGTCGCCGTTGATCCGATCACGGGACTTCTGTACACCTGCGCATGGCCAAACGCGGAAACCGTCCATGCGTTCAAGGTCGACGCGACCATGGCGCACGTCGAGGAGATCGAGGTCACCGGTTCCGCTTCGCTCGACCGTATCTGCGGCGGCGAGGCGTACGGCGGCAGCTTGTATTTGTCGCGTGAAATCGAGTCCAGCCGAATCAACGACGTCGTTCAGCTCGATCTTGAAACGTATGAAGCGCACGTCCTTTTCACGCGTGATTCAGGCAGAGAGGACGGTTCCGTCGGCGACATTACAGTCCTTGAAAAGAAAAACGGATCTAAGTTCCATCTGAATGATTATAACGGCATTCTCGGCGTATATCTGCGCTCGTATGCCGTCGTCTGATCCTATACAATAAAGCTATCTGGAGGCATTATGGCGATTTTAGTAACAGGCGGCGCCGGGTTCATCGGCTCCCACACCTGCGTTGAACTGCTGAACGCAGGTTATGACGTGGTTATCATGGACAACCTATCAAACAGCAGTGCGGAATCTGTCCATCGCACCGAGGAGCTTTCGGGCAAAAAAGCGCGCCTGTATGAAAAAGACATCCGCGATGAGGACGCTTACGAGGAGATCTTCCGGGAAAACCAGATCGACTCCGTCATTCATTTTGCCGGTCTGAAGGCAGTCGGCGAAAGCGTCCGAAAGCCCGTAGAGTATTACGACAACAACATCGGAGGGACGGTCAAGCTCCTTGCCGCCATGCAGCGATTCGGCTGCAAGCGCATCGTGTTCAGCTCGTCCGCCACGGTTTACGGCAGTCAGAATCCCGTGCCGTTCCGCGAGGATATGCCCACCGGCGGAACGACCAACCCATACGGAACGACGAAGCTGTTTATCGAGCGTATTCTCACCGACACCCAGACGGCGCATCCGGATTGGAGCGTCGTACTGCTGCGCTATTTCAATCCGATAGGCGCACACGAGAGCGGCAGGATCGGCGAAAACCCGCGCGGTATTCCGAACAATCTGATGCCGTATATCTCGCAGGTCGCTGTCGGAAAGCTGCCGTATCTGCACGTTTACGGCGACGATTACGATACGCCGGACGGAACGGGCGTTCGCGACTATATCCACGTGGTAGACCTTGCGGTCGGACACGTCAAGGCCGTGGAAAAAGCGTCGCGCGACACGGGCGTATTCGTATATAATCTCGGTACTGGACACGGCGTCAGCGTGCTCGAGCTGGTGCATGCATTTGAAAAAGCGTCCGGCGTAAAGATCCCGTACCAAATCGACCCGCGCCGCCCGGGAGATATCGCCGAGTGTTATGCCGACGCATCCAAAGCAGCGCGTGAGCTGGGCTGGACGGCCAAGCTTGACGTCGAGCGTATGTGCGCGGACACGTGGCGCTGGCAGTCACTGAATCCGGAAGGCTTTTAAAATGGAATACCTTGTTAATGAGCAGAAGCCGGAGCGCGCCGTTCTGGTCGGCGTGGATACAGGTGCATACGACATGGACAGCGCGTTCCGTGAGCTCGGTCAGCTTGCGGAGACGTCCGGCGCACAGGTGATCGCGACGCTTTGTCAAAAGCGGCAAAGTCCCGATGCTGCAACGTATATCGGCGCGGGACGATTAGAAGAACTGCGCGTCTACTGCGCAGATGCGGACGTCGATCTGCTGATCTTTGAAAGCGAGCTGACGCCGTCGCAGCAGCGCAATATCGAAAAAGCCGCGGACGTGCGGGTGATCGACCGCACGACGCTGATCCTCGATATCTTCGCCTTGCACGCGCGCAGCGGCGAGGGTAAGCTGCAGGTGGAAATTGCGCAGCTTAAATACGCACTGCCGAGACTCGGCGGAAAAGGTACCGAGCTGTCCCGTCTGGGCGGCGGAATCGGCACGCGTGGCCCCGGTGAAACGAAACTGGAAACAGACAGGCGTCATATCCGCCGCAGAATCAAAAGTCTGGAAAACGACCTCGAGACGCTCAAAAAACGGCGTGCGCTCATCCGTGACCGTCGGAAAAAGGACGAAGTCACGACCGTTGCGATCGTCGGCTATACGAACGCGGGCAAGAGCACGCTGATGAACGCGCTGACCGATGCCGGCGTGATCGCGGAAAACAAGCTGTTTGTTACGCTGGATCCGACCGCGCGTCAGCTCAGGCTGCCGGGCGGCAGAAGCGTGATGCTCGTCGATACGGTCGGGCTCATTAGACGGCTGCCGCACCATCTCGTCGAGGCTTTTTTATCCACGTTGGAGGAAGCGGCCTCCGCCGACCTGATCCTGAATGTCTGCGACGCTTCGGATCCTGAATGTACGGAGCACCTGGAAGTCACGCGAGAGCTGCTGGACGAGCTCGAGTGTGCGGACACCCCCGTGATCTCGGTACTGAACAAGTGTGACGTTGCCGCAGATACGGATGCCCTTCCCGTTCTCGGCAGTAGCATCCGCATTTCCGCCAAGACGGGAGAGGGGCTGGATGCGCTGCTTTCCATGATCGATGCTTCACTTCCGCCGACGCGCATGCGCGTACGCATTCGTCTGCCGTATTCCATGGGAGGAGACGCGGCAAAGCTGCGCCAGGACGGCGAGGTTCACGCCGAATCGTACGAGCAGGACGGGCTCGTTCTGGACGTGACTGCATCCATTCGGCTGCTGAACGTCTATAAAGAGTATTTGGAATAACGCAGTAAAATCGTAAAAGAAAAAGTCTGCTCGAAAAAATTTCAAAAACCTATTGACAAAAGAACGTTTCCACGCTATAATATACAAGCTTTGAACGCAAAGCATATGTGGCGGCATAGCTCAGTTGGCTAGAGCATTCGGTTCATACCCGGAGTGTCGTTGGTTCAAATCCAACTGCCGCTACCAATTCGGCCCGGTGGTCAAGCGGTTAAGACACCGCCCTTTCACGGCGGTAACACGAGTTCGATTCTCGTCCGGGTCACCAGCGAAGGGTACAGTATTACCTGTTCCCGTTTCTTTTTAAGGAATCGAAAGGTGTGGTAGGATGAAGAAGCTGCTGTGTTTTGCAGTGCTGCTGTGCTGCGTATTTCTCGTATCCTGCCGCAAGCAGCCCGATCCCGCCCAAGGCACGGAACCGACGACCGAATACGTCATCAACGCAGACGCGCTTCTGGATGCGGAAGAAATCGTCCACCATGACTGCAGCATACACGGCCACGTTTTCAGCAAGGCGACGTGTCAAAAGGCAGCGACCTGCTTTTATTGCGGCGAACAGACCGGAGAGCTTGCAGCACATGACTGGACGCACGCCACCTGTTTAAAAAAATCGACCTGTACTGTCTGCGGCAAAGAGAAAGGCGACTTTTCCGCGCATCGTTTTACGAAAGCGACGTGCGCAGCGCCGTCGAGCTGCAGCGTCTGCGGGATCACGACGGGAAGCGCACTCCCGCATCATTTCCGCGCGGCAACGTGCGTTTCTCCGTCGATGTGCACCGGCTGTATGAAGAAGCAGGGGAGCGCGCTCGGTCATAACTGGACCGGCGGTTCCTGCACGCAGGATAAGGTCTGCACGAGATGCAATCGGCATCTGCCGGCGCCGGGACATAAAATGACGGCCGGGAGCTGTACCGAGGACTCCGTGTGTACTGTCTGCGGCTATACGGTAAAAGCGGAAGGTCACAAATTCGTCGAGGGCGTTTGCACGGTCT
>JAEEGL016895854.1_pt1 | contig 10966 bp, 9 predicted proteins | sample 9134231 | NCBI WGS metagenome assembly JAEEGL01 (sample SAMN16246548, study PRJNA631951) | gut metagenome | biome: gut microbiome; feature: rumen; material: fiber-attached | host: Bos | place: Iran: Karaj | collected 2018-10 | reverse complement strand
GAGCACACTAGAGCAGATAAAACCGTCATACGTCTCTGTTGCCACAGTTCCGAGCCAATCCGTTGAACCACAGCTTATATGCATACTTGCGTCGACTCCGCATATCTTTGCATAAACCTTTGTAGTTTCCACGGGGCCTTCGCATACGTCGACCGCGGTAACATCTTTGCAGCCGCTCTTTGCGGCGATGATCCCCGCCCAGCCGGTGCCACAGCCGTAATCCAGCACTTTTTTGCATTCGCCCAGCGACTTAGCTGCAAGTACCAGCTTCTCAGTCGGAGCGAGCGATGCTACCTCTTCGAAGCTCTCCGCAGTCTGCCCCTCCAGCTCCTTTTTGTCTTCCTCAGAAAGTTCCAGCCTCTTGTCCCAGAACTCGATCAGCTTCTCATTGTCTTTGTTTGCCTTTTCAAGCATGTTTTCTCCCCTTTTCCGTCGGTGAGACAGTCCTGCTAACGGAGGAATGCCTTTTATTTAACTCTGTGCGCAGCAAACTCCTTTGCCGCCTCTGACCTAGCCTTTATCCTTGTCATATGGGCATAGAAGTAAGGCGTGTCCACAGGTATCCCCTTCCCCTTAAAGATCTTTCGCAGAGCGCGCACTGTCCTCCTGGACCAGTTGGAGGTTGTGAACAGCACTACACGCCCAACCTTGTCCGGGGTCAGTTTTTCTGCGTATGCGCGCAGCTCCGGTGCCATAATGTTGGCATAAGGCGCGCCGCCAAGGAACAGAAGTTCTGCCGGCTCTTTAAGCTCCGGCTCATCTGTTATGGAAACCGCCTTAACACCGGCGCCTTCCGCGATAGCTTCCGCTATTTTACGTGTGTTTCCAAGTTTGGAATAGAATCTTACAGCTACTTTCATCTTTTATCTCCGTTGGATCAATTCCTTTATATCTGCCAATCCGTCAACGCACGCGTAAAGCATGGGACTTATCTCTTCGTCCGGGCCCGTGAGGTCCGGCACCATCACAACCTTGCAGCCCGCAGCATAAGCGCTTTTTACGCCGTTCGGTGAATCCTCCACTGCCATGCAGAGCGATGGATCAAGAGAAAGTTCCTTGCAGGCGTACGCATAAATGTCCGGTGCAGGCTTGCCAAACTGCACCATATCGGCGCAAAAGACCTTGTCAAAGCAGCCTTCCAGGCCTATCTTCTTAAGATATCCGGCGGTCCGCTCCCGGTCGTTTGCGGTAGCAATCGCAGTAACTATCCCCTGCTCACGCAGCCATTTCAAGATCTCGTGAACCCCGGGTTTAAGCGGGATCCCGTTCTCTTCCACCAGTTTTTGCACAAGCACACGCCTGTACTCACGCACAGTGAAATAATCAAAATCTTCACCGAACCATTCCTTAAAACGCTCCACGGCAAAGGGCCGCCCAAGAGACCGCATCTGCAGCACCGTTTCCGGCGCAGCCTTGTAGCCGAAATGCTCTAACGCCTTGGGCCAAGCCTCCGCATAATACTTCTCGGTATCTGTCAGCGTCCCGTCGACATCAAAAATGACTGCTTTTATCCCGTTCATTTGATCACAACCTTATCGGTGTCCGAAATCCTGAACTTTTCGCCTTCGTAGCCCTCAATGCTGATATTCTCTATCGAAAGCTCCGAAACGTTTTTCGCAAAGAAACCGAGCCTTGTGACATCGGCTGCGCCGTCCATCATGGCAGGGCGTCCGGGAACAGGATCATCGCTGAAAGAAATGTTGACGTTCTCAAAGGAAACATTGCCTATCTTCTTCTCCGGAAGCCCGAACATATACACGCCCGCCGCATGGCAGTTAACGCAGTCCAGGTTCTGGAACCGGAGGTTGCCGATATAGGGCAGCCTGTCGTCCGGCTCGCGGTAATCCTTGGATTGCACGTAATCACTGTGTCCGTCGGGGTCGCAGAAATAAAACTCGTTGATAACGATGGGCGTCGAAACATTATCCATCTTTATATTGTCAAAAAGGATATTCGAAATAACCGCGTCCTTGCCGCGCCCGCGCCTTGTCTTGATGCGCAGGCCCCTGTCCGTGTGGATGAACTCGCAGTCGTGCACGTTCAGGTTCATGATGCCGCCCGCCATCTCGCTTCCCAGCGTTACCGATCCGTGCCCGTCGCGCATGCAGCAGTGCCTGATATCAAGGTTGCTGCAGGGAGTCTTGTAGGTCGAACCCATATAGATCTTGCCTGACTTTATGGCGATGCAGTCGTCGCCTACCGAGAAGAACACGCCCACGATCTGCACGTTGCTGCAGGATTCGGGGTCGAGACCGTCAGTGTTGGGTGAATCCTTTGGATTCCTGATCTTAAGATCGATGAACTTCAGATTGTCGGAGAAGGTCGGATGCAGATTCCAGGAAGGGCTGTTCTGGATCGTCACGCCCTGCAGCGTGATATCTTTGCACCTGCAAAGGAACATGAGTCTCGGCCTCCACGCGCGGTCGTATGCCTTCGGGTTTTTCCACCAGTTGTCGGCGTTCGCGCCGCCGTCCAGTGTTCCCTGCCCGCAGATAGTCACGTTCTTCACGCCAACACCCGTTATCATCGCGGAGAAGCAGTTGAGGGGATTACCCTCCCAGCTGCCGAGCAGATACTCGTCCTGCTCATCGTAAGCTTCCGTCCTGCCGGGTAAGATCGCAAGCCGGTCCCTGTCAGGGCACCCTATAAGAGTTGCGCCTTTTGCCAGCTCGATCGTTATATCGCTCTTTAAGAACAGGCTGGTTACCCGGTATTTCCCGTCAGGGATAAAGATCCTTGAATCCGCAGGACAGCAGGAAATGGCCGCCTGGATCGCAAGCGTATCATCGTGAACACCGTCTCCCAGGGCGCCGAAATCCTTCACATTCAGCGTCACAAACTCTTCTTTTGTGCGGAATTCCGCCATTGTGCAAACGCCGTCCGTAAGAATGTAAAGCTTGTAAAAAGTGTCCGGAGTAAGCCCGTAGAGGCTTTCCACAACTTTGTCGGATTCCGAGTAGAATTCGCCGTTAAGGTAGATGGAATAGGACTTTTCCGTATGATAGAGCCCGGCATTCGGCAGCTCAAAAGTGGCATTTCTCGAATCTGTGAGCAGCACCTTTATGGCATACTTTGCAGCTGTGTCCCCGGCTGCGGGATCCGCCTCGAGCCTTTCGGACTCAGGCTTTTCAACAAGCATCGGAAGATACTTCTCGGCATTCAGAAGCTTTGCAGCCACCATCATCCTTATAGCGGATGCGACATTCTCATCCTTAACGGGGCGCTCGGGAAATGCAGCCAGATACCTTGAAAGCGCACCTTTAAAAAGGAGCCTCAAAGCATTGTAATGCTCATAAAGCATGGGATCCATGCCCTTTGTCTTTTCCGCAAGCCAAAGGATGTATTTCCCGTCTGCAGGTTTGTTCTCAGCATCGATTATCTTAAGTTCTTTAAGTTCCTCGCCGTATGTAGCTCTGTCATTAAACAATAAGTCTTCGTAAACCACCTGAACCTCCTTGAATCGGCCGGTCAGACGCCAGATCGACCGGTATTAGTACAAAAGGGGGCTGTAAATACAGCCCCTTTGGATCATTATCTTCAATTACATAAGGTCGCCCATAGCGCAGCCGTCCATATCGTCGAAATCCTGGTTCTCGCCGACCATACCCCAGATAAAGGTATAGGCCTGCGTACCGGAACCTGCGTGGATCGACCAGCTGGGAGAGATAACAGCCTGCTCATTGCGCATAACTATGTGACGTGTCTCGTTGGGCTCGCCCATATAGTGGAAAACAAGCGCATCCTTCGGCATATCGAAGTACAGATAAACCTCCATACGACGGTCGTGCGTGTGGCAGGGCATCGTGTTCCATACACTGCCGGGCTCAAGCTTTGTCATACCCATTACGAGCTGGCAGCTCTCTACCTGGCCGGGAAGGATATACTTGTTGATGGTCCTGTGGTTGGACTCCTCAAGGGTACCAAGTTCCTTCTTGTTTTCCTTCTTTACGATAACAACGCCCTCTTCAGGCTCACCGTCAAGCTTAATGAGAACAGTGGGGTAAGTCTTGTGTGCAGGTGCGCTGTTAATGTAGAACTTCGCGGGCTTGCCTGCATCTTCGCTCTCAAAGGTGATGTCCTTCGAACCCATGCCGATGTACATAGCATCCTTATAGCCCACAGTATACTTCTTTCCGTCAATATTGATAAAGCCTGTGCCGCCGATATTGATAACGCCCATCTCCCTGCGCTGCAGGAAGTATTCTGCGCGAAGCTCATCGCCTGCGGTAAGCTTTAAAGCACCCTTTACAGGTACGGCAGAACCGGTGATGATCCTGTCGATGTGGCTGTAAACGAGCTTGATATCGTCTGCTTTAAAAAGGTCGTCGATGAGGAATTCCTCACGAAGACGCTCTGTTGTGTAATACTTTACATCCTTCGGGGATGCAGCTGTTCTAAGTTCCATGTTCGCTTGCCTTTCTTTTATCTCTGTACTCTTCCCGAGCCGTCGCCGCCTGCAAGTGCTTCGACTTCGCTTCTTGAAACAAGGTTGAAGTCTCCGGGGATGGTGTGCTTTAATGCAGATGCCGCAACCGCAAACTCAAGAGCTGCCTTCATATCCTTTCCGTCGAGCAGACCGCAGATAAGGCCGCCGGCAAAGGAATCGCCGCCGCCCACACGGTCAACGATGTGCAGCTTGTAGCTCTTTGAATGATAGAACTCCTTGCCGTCGTAAATAGCAGCCGACCAGCCGTTATCAGATGCGGAGAAGCTCTCACGGAGTGAGCTTACGACATATTTGAAACCGAAAGTATCAACCATCTGCTTGAAGATATCCTGATAGCCGGCAAGTTCAAGTGAGCCGCCGGTAACGTCTGTGTTTCCGGGTTTAAAGCCGAGAACCTTCTCTGCGTCCTCTTCATTACCGATGCAAACATCAACATACTGCATAAGATCGGTCATGACCTTCTTAGCTTTTTCCTGGCTCCAGAGCTTCTTTCTGAAGTTAAGGTCACAGGAAACGGTTATGCCCTTCTTCTTAGCGGCAATAAGAGCTGCCTTGGTAAGCTCCGCAGCCTTGTCGCTGATGGCGGGAGTGATGCCTGTAAAGTGGAACCAGTCTGCACCTTCGAAGATCTTGTCAAAATCAAAATCGGCAACATCTGCCTCTGCGATAGAGGAATGTGCGCGGTCATAAACAACCTTTGAAGCACGTACCGAAGCTCCGGTCTCAAGGTAGTAAATACCGAGGCGCTCGCCGCCGTACGCGATCTTTGAAGTATCTACGCCATACTTTTTAAGTGATGCAACACAGGCTTCACCGATCTCATTCTTGGGAACCTTTGTCACGAAGCTTGCGTCATGTCCGTAATTTGCAAGGGAAACAGCAACATTTGCTTCACCGCCGCCGTAATTGATATCGAATGTGTCGGCCTGGATAAAGCGCTCGTTTCCGGGAGTTGAGAGGCGAAGCATGATCTCGCCCATAGTTACCACTTTTGCCATATGATTATCCTCCAATGTTGAGCTATTTAATGCGAAACAGCTTATCTAATACTATACAACGAATCCGGAAAAATATCAACCAAAATGTAAGCGTTTTCATAAAGAAAATTCCTTCCGATCGGCCCGCCTGTGGCCGGGAAACGACCATTTTCGAATAACAGTAGGCAAATAACAAAAACTATGATATAATATAATATACCTATGTACTGTGTTCAACGAGTGCACGCAACCCCCCGGGACCTGCCCGAAAGGAGGCTTACCATGTGGGATTACAGCTTTGAAGTACCTGTTTTGATGATAATGGGTATCATTCTGATATTCTTCTTTTTGCGCCCCAGGCTTCCTATCAGGCGGAATCGCGTCTTTCTGGCCATCATCCTTATAGAGACTTTCACTATTCTTTCCGACGTTTCCGCCACTCTGACAGATATTCACCATGAGTCCTACGGGATATGGTTCATTAAGATCCTAAACGCACTCTATTTCATATTCTTCTTTTTCAGGGCATATATTATGTACCTCTTTGCCCCCAGCGTTACAAAGGATCTGCTGGAGAAAAACGTGATACTTCGCCAGCTTATCAGGCTGCCTATGTATTTTGGCGTCATAATGGCCCTCCACTCCATGTTCTTTGGCTCGGCTGCATCCACGCACTTCATTTTCTATGTTGACGAAGCCGGATACCACCAAGGCGGCATGTACAACTACCTGTATTTTTGCGGGTTTTATTATATATTTCTTGCTTTTGTCTCCATCTTTCTGTTCAAAAAAAGCCTTGGAAGACGGCGGGAAAAATACGGAATACTTGTTTACAACCTTTTTCTCTGCGCAGCTCTGGTATTACGCGTAGCCCTTCCCAACTTCCTTATCATGGACACTTTTATCTTTATGTCCATCCTTGTCATTTTCCTTGCTTTCGGCAATCCGGAATACTTTCTGGATCTTAAAGGGATCACTTTCAACGCTTACGCTCTGCGTGAATATATGGAGGAAGACCTTGAAAAGACAACAAAGGTCAAGAACACTCCTCTTGGTGTCGTCATCCACAATTACCGCGACATGAGAGATCTGTACGGGTACAGTCAGATGGAGGAAGGTCTTGGCCTGATCGCAAGATACCTCAGCCAGTTATTTCCAAAAGGTCAGATCTTCTACTACCGCAACGGACGTTTTGTTGTCCTTGTTCCCGAAGGAACAGACCTTTCCCCCGAACAGGCAAAGATCTCCGAAAGGTTTGATCATCCATGGAAAGGCAAGCGATCGGAGCTTTATCTTTCCGTCGCTACGGTGACATTTGAGGTATTGCATAAGGAATGCCCCTTAGACATCATTTTCAGCACAATGATAAAAGCCCTGGATACGGCAGGTGGAACAGGCAAAGATCTTCGCGTTTTGGAAACGGAAATTAGTATAACGGAGCAGGAAAAGGCAGTCAGGGCAAGCATAGAAGCAGCACTTGGCGGTGAAGGGTTTGAGCTTTTTCTCCAGCCCATTGTTGAGGCGGGGACGGGAAAGATCATCGGAGCCGAGGCACTGTCAAGGATCCGGGATCGGGAAGGCAACCTCATCCCTCCGGGCGTCTTTATTCCAATCGCCGAGAACAGCGGCAGGATCAATGAGCTCGGAGAGCTGGTTTTTGAGAAGACCTGTGCCTTTATCAAAGAAAATGATATAGATAAGTATGGGATTGAGTGGATAAACGTTAACCTGTCCCCTGCACAGTTTGTAAGGACCGACCTTGCGCAACGCTATTCCGCCATAGTTGAAAAATACGGCATAGATCCGGGTACTGTGCATCTTGAGATAACAGAGGGCTCGATGATAGACGACTCCTTCCTCTTGAAGCAAATGCGTACCATGAACGCAAAGGGTTTCAAATTCGTACTTGATGATTACGGAACCGGCTACTCAAACCTTGCAAGGTTGAAAACCTGTCCCTTCATAAATGTAAAGCTTGATATGAGCATCGTTTGGGACTATTGCAAAGAGCCTGACGGAATACTTCCCGTAATGGTGCAGGCCTTCAAGCAGATGGGATTCTGTGTCACGGCAGAAGGTGTGGAGGACGAAGCTATGGCAAGCACCATGAACAGCATAGGCTGCGACTTCCTCCAGGGTTACCACTACTCAAAACCCTTGCCGGGGAAAGAATTCTCCGAGAAATATACTTCAGCTTAATATCGCGCATTTACGCAATATTAACCGGTCTAAAAAAAGAGGCGTCGGACAATGCCCCACGCCTCTTTTGTCATGTTTTCATTATTTTTTTAGGTATTCGCTCCACCTTTGTTTCACTGACTCATCATCCTCATCAAAAACTACGCCAAGTCCATAAATATAAACATATTTGGAGCCGCCCGGATACCAGTACTGAATAACATGCCCGTCACCGGCCAGATTCAGATACTCGCCTTTACCTTCATCAATAAAGTACAGCCTGTAATCTACACCACTGCCCCAGAGTATATCAGGGCTCCCGGCAATCTCGTTAAAACGTGAAGTAATAAAGCCGTCTTCAGGAGTCGGACCTGCCTCTTTAAGTATTTTCAAAACCTGATCCATTGTCAGGGAAGGCATACCTTCCGGAGTCTCGCCGGCAAGAGCAGACATCTTTTTAATCTGAAGTGCTCCGCTAAGGAGGATACCGTTTATCTCAATATCATTTTCATTCAAAAGCCGGATGTATTCCTCTTGCTTTTTCGGATCCTTGATACTCTCGACAACAGGGTCCTTGTAAACAGGCTGTTTTTCTTCATCTTTGCCCGATTTCATTGCGTATGCCGAAAGCATTGCACCACTTACAATCGCCAACACAGCTGCTGCAATAATGATCGTTTTTTTCATGGCCTTGTCTCCTTTCTGTTCAAAGACCCAAAAACTATTATTTCTCCACCCTCTGATTTGATTATACAATACAAATCCTTATTTATCAACCGGTAATGTGTAAAAAAAAACTATTTTGGGCATTCTTTGGCAGCAAAAACATTTTCATTACAAATCTATGTTTTCTTCTATCGCTATATAAATCTTTTTTGCTCCCGTATCAGCCCGTTTGCACATTTTTAGGAAAAAAAAAGAGGCCTAAGCCTCTTTAAAACCGGAATATGAAGATTTCATATGTACCAAATAACAGCAGGCAAATTGGTATTTGCGTTTACTTGGACTCTTTTGAATCCTTGTTTTCCTTTGCTGCGCCGCCGTTTGCCTTTTCAACCTCAACAACGGAAGTCTTCTTCATGGGGATACGGCAGTTCTTGTTGTTACCGAACTCCACGATGCTAACTTCATCCATAACATCGCTGATAACCCCGTAGACACCGCTTGTGGTAAGAACGCTGTCTCCATCCTCAAGAGACGATACAAGGGCATCCATCTGCTTCTGCTGCTTGCGCTGGGGACGGATGAGCATGAAATAAAACATACCGCCAAGCACTACGATCCATACTACGAGCAGGATTATCTGCTGGGGGCCGCCCTGTGCGGCAGTTGTTGCGTCTAAAAACGATCTGATCATATTGATTACTCCTTTTCTGTACTAAACCCTTCAAGTTTTGCTTTTTTATAAGATGCAAAGCACCCGTTGTCGAGCGCATTGCGTATCTCCGTCATCATATTGTTGTAGAAGTAAAGATTGTGGAGCACCATAAGGCGCATCCCAAGCATTTCCCCTGCCTTCAAAAGATGCCTTATATATGCCCTGCTGAAGTTCCTGCAGGCGGGACACCCGCAGCCTTCCTGTATTGGACGGTCATCTGTCTCGTATTTCGCATTGAGAAGGTTTATTTTTCCGTGATCTGTGTAGGCATGCCCGTGTCGGCCGTTTCTGGTAGGGTATACGCAGTCGAAGAAATCCACTCCGCGCTCTACCGCCTCCAGGATGTTTGCGGGAGTTCCGACGCCCATCAGGTAAACAGGCTTATCCTTCGGAAGGAACGGCACAACTTCGTCCAGGACCCGGTACATCTCCTCGTGGGATTCCCCCACCGCAAGACCACCGACGGCATAACCGTCAAGATCCATATCCGTGATGCGTTTCGCATGCTCTATCCTTACATCCGTAAGTGTTCCACCCTGGTTGATGCCAAACAGCAGCTGGTGCTTATTTATGGTATCATCCAGTGAATTAAGCCTTGCCATCTCTTTCTTGCAGCGCTCAAGCCACCTGGTAGTTCGCGCCACCGAATTCTCGATGTAGCTGCGCTCCGCAAGGCTTGGGGGGCATTCGTCAAAGGCCATGGCGATGGTAGATGCGAGATTCGACTGGATCTGCATGCTCTCCTCCGGGCCCATGAAGATCAGGCGTCCGTCCACATGTGAGTGGAAAGTCACACCCTCTTCTTTGATCTTTCGAAGCCCTGCGAGGGAAAACACCTGAAATCCGCCGGAATCCGTAAGTACAGGCCTGTCCCAGTTCATAAACTTGTGGATGCCGCCCATCTTTTTAACAACCTTGTCACCCGGTCTCACATGAAGGTGGTAGGTATTCGAAAGTTCGATCTGGGTACCGATCTCCTTAAGATCCAGCGTAGAGACCGCTCCTTTTATGGCTGCGCAGGTCCCCACATTCATAAAGACAGGGGTCTGCACGGTACCGTGAACGGTAGAAAACTCCGCTCTCTTGGCACGTCCTTCGGTTTTCAGTAGTTTGTATTCCGCCATATCCTCACCTTTTTTGGGAAAGGGAAAAGACCCATCCTTTTAAACAGCAAGATTATTATAATGGACAGTCATGAAAAAAGCAACCAATCCTTTTTGGTTTTTTTTTACAATGATAACCTGCGGGGCAGGATCGCCGGTTGCAGCCTGCAATATACTACGGGCAGTAAATATTGTGAAAAGATCTCCGGTTGCACAGGCAAAACAGGCAAAATCGCAAATCTGCCAGTGCATGTCATCGCATTTTGAAGTGTGAAATCAAGGATTGTACATGCAAATTTTAAAAAATGGGGTATTTGCCTGTACTTGAGATGTAGATATAAGCCTTAAAAGCCAGTTTCTACCATTGTTTTGTCAGGATTTGTATGCAGCTATGTTCTGTTATACAGGCAAAATAGCCAAAAACGTGAAATTGCCTGTATGAACTCTAAAAAAGATAGAACCAAATGGGGATAGGGGGATAGGGGTATAGGCAAATCTGACAAAACCGCAAAAATGCCTGTACATGTCATTACATTTGATGCGCGAACCTCCTGCTCACCGGACAGGTTACACTGTCGTGTTTAACGGATGTTCAGCATCCGGTGGAAGCTGGAACGCATCAACTAAGGTCTTTACGTTCACCGCAGCAGGCATACTCCGGAAGGCGGGCGTCGCCGGGCAGTGGGCAAACTGATAGGCGGCGCCCGCCTTTCGGAATAGAATCCCTTCAAAAAAAATATAAAAACATGTTGACAAACCCGGGGTCGTATAGTAAGATAATACCTCGGAGGTCGATTTGACCCCATTTGATTAGGGGATTGGTCAAATGGCATGACAGGAGTCTCCAAAACTCTTAGCGGGAGTTCGATTCTCTCATCCCCTG
>JAEEGL016594806.1_pt1 | contig 10966 bp, 9 predicted proteins | sample 9134231 | NCBI WGS metagenome assembly JAEEGL01 (sample SAMN16246548, study PRJNA631951) | gut metagenome | biome: gut microbiome; feature: rumen; material: fiber-attached | host: Bos | place: Iran: Karaj | collected 2018-10 | reverse complement strand
CGGTCGCTCTGCCCGATCAGGCCCTGTTCGGACAGTTCAGCGGCGTAAGGGATCCGAACGTGATACTCACGGCCCTTACGGACCTGGGCTTTGACGACGTCTGCGAGCCCGCGGCTTCGGCCGAGCTCATAGCGCAGTTCGCCATAGCGGACAAGATGAACGAGACCGCGCCCAAGGGGCCGACGATCTCATCCTGCTGTCCGACGGTTCTCAGGGTGATAAGGATGAGGTTCCCCGAGCTCATCCCGCAGGTCGTCGAGACCATACTCCCGATAGAGCACGCGGCGATCAAGGCCCGCGAGAAGGCCGAAAGGGAAACGGGGCTTGCTCCCGAGGACATAGGCATCATCGCCATAGTGCCTTGCCCGTCTCAGATATCGAACGCGAAGCATCCCGAGCTTCTGGACCATACCGTGATAGACGAGACCATACCCATCATGGACATCTTCGGGGCTCTTGAGAGCGCGAAGAAGAAGGTCAAGACGCCCAGGGACCTCTGCAGGACGGGCAGAAGGGGAATGTCCCACGCCTACGCCGGCGGAGAGGCCGCGGCCAGGGAGGCCGAGAACTACCTCGCGGTGGACGGCATACAGAACTGCATAAGAATGCTCGAGGAGGTCGAAAACGACAACATCCCCGACGTCGACTACATAGAGCTCAACGCGTGCACCTGCGGCTGCGTGGGCGGGTCGCTCTGCGTGGGCAATCCCTTCAACGCGAAGCTTCGCGTAAAGAAGCTCTTCGCCAAGATGCCGGAGACCTACCGCGACTACGACCTTTCGAAGGAGAGCAAGGAGCAGATCATGGCCTCGAAGAAGCTCGAATACCTGCCGGCCTTCCTGCTCGACGAGGACAGGAGCCTCGCCTTCGAAAAGATGGCCAAGATAAACGAGGTCAGGAAGAAGCTTCCAGGCATGGACTGCGGATCGTGCGGAGCGCCGAGCTGCAACGCCTTTGCCGAGGACGTCGTTCAGGAGAAGGCGAGACTCGAAAACTGCGCCTTCCACAAGAGGAGCGCGGCGAAATGACCGTAAAGGAAGTATGTGAAAAACTCGGCCTTGAAGTCTTCTGCATGCCTTCACCGGAGCTCGAGGTGAGCGGAGCCTACTGCGGCGACCTGCTCAGCTGGGTGATGGGAAGGGCGCAGATGGGAGACGCATGGCTCACCATAATGTCGAACAAGAACGTCGCGGCAGTCGCGGTGATGGCTGACCTGAGCTGCATAATACTCACCGAGGGCGTCTCGCCGGATCCCGAGCTTAAGGAGAGGGCGGAGTCCGAGGGGATAGATCTTCTGGGCAGCGCCCTGGGCACCTATGAGACCGCGGTCAGGCTCAGCGGGCTCATTAAATGAAGGACTACGCATTCGATCTTCATATACACTCGTGCCTTTCGCCCTGCGCGGAAAACGGCAGCACGCCCGCTATGATGGCGGGGATGTTCGCGCTTTCCGGATATGAGATCATAGCGCTGACCGACCACAACAGCTGCGGCAACTGCAGGGCCTTCCTGGAGGCCTGCGATCACTACGGGATCCTCGGGATCCCCGGGATGGAGCTCAACACGGCGGAGGACGTGCACGCGGTGTGCCTGTTCGAGACCCTGGAGAGCGCCGAGGCCTTCTCGGCATACGTCTACGAACGCCTGCCGGACATAAAAAACAGGAAGGACATCTTCGGCGACCAGCTTTACGCCGACGCCGAGGGCAACACGGTAAAAGAAGAGGAGAGGCTGCTGATAACGGCGACCTCGATAGGGATATATGAAGCGGCGGCGCTCGCCGAAGGCTTCGGAGGCATATGCTATCCGGCGCACATAGACAGGGACGCCTATTCGCTTCTCGGAAATCTGGGCCTGTGGGATCCCGCGATGGGCTTTAAGCTCGCGGAGATATCTATGGACTGCCCGGAGGGCTTCACTGAGAGCCGCCCGGACACGAAGGGCCTGCGCACGGTCAGGGGGACCGACGCCCACAGGATAGAGCAGATACCGGAAAAGCCCGGCCAGTTCATGAGGCTCCCCGAGAGGAGCGCGAGGGCCGTGCTCGAATGGCTCAGGGGCTGAGCGGCACAGGCCGCGGCCGGAGAGCCGCGCGGCAGAGCATGCCGCACAAACGCGTTTATTAAGGATATTTACATATATCAGGCCGCCCGAGGCAGGCGGCGGAAGCGAAAGCAGGAGGTTAAAATGCCAAATTGCAAGACAGCAGTGCCTTTCAAGGGCACAAAGGAACAGGAGGAGAAGCTTCGCGAGGTCATCCGTGAATACAAAGACGTTCCCGGCGCGACCATGCCGATAATGCAGGCTGCTCAGAACATCTACGGTTATCTTCCGGAGGAAGTCCAGATCATAATCGCCGAGGAGCTCGACATACCTCTCTCCGAAGTTTACGGCGTGGCTTCGTTCTACGCGCAGTTCACGACGAACCCCAAGGGTGAGAACCGCATATCCGTATGCCTGGGCACCGCATGCTACGTAAAGGGAGCTGCAACGGTGCTCGCGGCCATAGAGAAGAAGCTCGGCATCACCACCGGAGGCATCACCCCGGACGGAAAGTTCTCTCTCGACGCCTGCAGATGCGTCGGCGCCTGCGGACTTGCTCCGGTAATGATGATCAACGACGAGGTCTACGGCAGACTGACCCCGGACCAGATCGGACCCATTCTCGACAAGTACAAATAAATGAAGGACCTGTCGCTCAACGTGCTCGACGTAGCCGAGAACTCTGTGACGGCCGGAGCCAGGCTCATAGAGATCTCGCTCGACAGAGCAGGAAGCCTGCTCACGATAACGATAAAGGACGACGGCTGCGGGATGTCTCCCGAGATGCTCGCGAGCGTGAAGGATCCCTTCACCACCAGCCGCACCACGAGGCGCGTGGGCATGGGACTTCCCCTCTTCGACCTGGCTGCTCAGCAGACCGGCGGAGAGCTTAAGATCGAGAGCGAGGAGGGAAAGGGTACGCTCGTAAGGGCGACCTTCCACACCGACCACATCGACTGTCCGCCTCTGGGCGACATGCCCTCGACGGCGGCGATGCTGATGGCGGGCCTTCCGGCGGGCGCCGAGCTGGTATTCGGCGAAAGCACCGACGCGGGAAGCTTCAGCCTCAGCACCGGGGAGCTCAGGGAGATCCTCGGAGAGGACGTGAGCCTCGGAGAGCCCGAGGTCCAGATGTGGATAAGGGGCTACCTGAGCGAACAGGAAGAACTCATTAAAAGCGGTTATTAGCAACGGAAGAAAATATATCAAGGAGATGCGATTGTGAAAAGCTTAGAAGAACTCAAAGCGATCCGCGAGAAAATGCAGAAGCAGATGAACGTCAGGGAGTCTGACGAGGATACCGTCAAGATCCTCGTCGGCATGGCGACCTGCGGCATTGCAGCGGGCGCAAGGCCTGTCATGCAGGCATTCATGGAAGAGATAGAAAAGAGGGGCCTCAAGAACGTCATCGTTCAGCAGACCGGCTGCATAGGCGTCTGCAGGCTCGAGCCCATAGCGGAGATCTTCGTCCCCGGACAGGACAAGGTCACCTACGTAAGGCTCAAGCCCGACATGGTCCCCAAGATAGTAAACGATCATATAGTCAACAGGAACGTCGTATCCGATTACACCATCGGTGCTGCCGAATAACAGGAGGAAACAATGGAATTGATCCGATCCCACATCATGGTCTGCACCGGAACCGGATGCAGCTCAGGACACAGCCCCGAGATCCTCGAGCGCTTTGAGGAAGAGCTCAAGGCTCAGGGCATGGACAAGGAAGTCAAGGTCGTAAGCACCGGCTGCTTCGGTCTCTGCGCGGTGGGCCCGATAGTGCTCATCTACCCCGAAGGCGCGCTCTACACCAACGTCAAGCCCGAGGACGTCAAGGAGATAGTCTCCGAGCACATCGTCAAGGGCCGCATAGTCGAGAGGCTCCTTCACAAGGAGGATAAGACCGAGGAGGCCGTCACCTCTCTCAACGACACTGAATTCTACAAGCATCAGCGCAGGATAGTTCTCAGGAACTGCGGCGCGATAGACCCGGAGAACATCGATGAGTACATCGGCGTCGGCGGCTACGAAGCCCTCGGCAAGGTCCTCACCGAGATGACTCCTCAGCAGGTCATAGACGAGATCCTCGCCTCCGGCCTTCGCGGCCGCGGCGGCGCGGGCTTCCCGACCGGACGCAAGTGGCAGTTCTGCCACGACGCGGTCAGCCCCGACGGAGTGAAGTTCATCTGCTGCAACGCCGACGAGGGCGACCCCGGCGCCTTCATGGACCGCTCCGTTCTCGAGGGCGATCCCCACGCCGTCATCGAGGCCATGGCCATCGGCGGCTACGCGATAGGCGCGCACCAGGGCTACATCTACGTAAGAGCCGAGTACCCCATCGCGGTCAAGAGGCTTGAGATCGCCATCAAGCAGGCCAAGGAATACGGACTGCTCGGCGATGACATCTTCGGCTCCGGCTTCTCGTTCGACATCGGCCTCAGGCTCGGCGCAGGCGCCTTCGTCTGCGGCGAGGAGACCGCTCTGATGCACTCGATCGAAGGCTTCAGAGGCGAGCCCAAGAACCGTCCGCCCTTCCCGGCGAACAAGGGCCTCTTCGACAGACCGACCGTTCTCAACAACGTTGAGACCTACGCGAACATAACCTGGATAATCAACAACGGCGCGGCCGAATTCAAGAAGATCGGCACCGAGAAGTCTCCCGGCACCAAGGTCTTCGCTCTCGGCGGCAAGATCACCAACACCGGCCTTGTCGAGATACCGATGGGAACTCCGCTGCGCACCATAATCGAAGACATAGGCGGAGGAGTGCCTCACGGCAAGAAGTTCAAGGCTGCCCAGACCGGCGGCCCGTCCGGCGGCTGCATCCCCGCGAGCCTCATCGACACTCCGATGGATTTCGACTCCCTCGGAAGCATAGGCTCGATGATAGGCTCCGGCGGACTCATCGTAATGGACGAGGACAACTGCATGGTCGACATCGCCAAGTTCTTCCTCGAGTTCATAATCGACGAATCCTGCGGAAAGTGCACCGCCTGCCGCATCGGAACCAGGCGTCTCTACGAGATGCTCGACAAGATCACAAAGGGCGAGGGCACTCTCGAGGACCTCGACAAGATCAAGGAACTCTGCCTCTACATCAAGGACAACGCTCTCTGCGGACTCGGACAGACGGCTCCCAACCCCGTTCTCTCCACGCTCACGCACTTCCACGACGAGTACGTGGCTCACGTCACCGAGAAGCGCTGCCCGGCAGGCGTCTGCAAGAACCTGCTCAGCTACAGCATCGATCCCGAGAAGTGCAAGGGCTGCACGCTCTGCGCGAGGAACTGCCCGGCCGGCGCCATCAGCGGCACCGTCAAGGAGCCTCACGTCATCGACCAGACCAAGTGCATCAAGTGCGGTGTCTGTATGACAAACTGCAAGTTCGACGCTATCAGCAGAAAGTAAGGAGGCAGGAAAATGGCTAAGGTTAATATGGTTAATCTCAAAATCAACAACATTCCTGTTTCCGTACCCGAGGGCACCAAGGTTCTCGAGGCCGCAAGGGAGGCAGGCATAAAGATCCCCACGCTTTGCTATCTCAAGGGGGTCAACGAAATAGGCGCGTGCCGCATGTGCATAGTCGAAGTCAAGGGCGCGAGAAACCTCGTGGCTTCCTGCGTATATCCGGTATCCGAGGGCATGGAGGTCTTCACCGACACCGAAAAGGTCAGGAACTCCAGAAGGATCACCCTCGAGCTCATCCTCTCCAACCACAGGATGGAGTGTCTCACCTGCCCGAGAAACGGCAACTGCGAACTCAGACAGCTCGCCGCCGATCTCGGCGTGGATGTGGTCCGCTACAGCGGTAATTCCGACAAGCATCCCGAGCTCGACACCTCGGCTCTTCACCTCGTACGCGACAATTCCAAGTGCGTTCTCTGCCGCCGCTGCGTAGCGGCCTGCAGGAACCTCCAGGAGGTCGGCGTCATCGGCCCCAACGACAGAGGCTTCGCGACCCATATCGGCTGCGCCTTTGACAGAGATCTCGCCGAGTCCGACTGCATCTCCTGCGGACAGTGCACGGTGGTCTGCCCGACCGGCGCCCTCGTCGAAAAGGACGACACAAAGGAAGTCCTCGCGGCCTTAAGAGACCCGAAGAAGCACGTCGTCGTCGGCGCGGCTCCCTCCGTAAGAGTCACCCTGGGCGAGTGCTTCGGCATGGCCCCCGGCTCCAACGTGGAAGGCAAGATGTACGCGGCGCTCAGAAGGCTCGGCTTCGACAAGGTGTTCGACGTCAACAACGCCGCCGACCTCACCATACTCGAGGAGGGCACGGAGTTCCTTCAGAGACTTCAGAACGGCGGGACCCTGCCCCTGTTCACCTCCTGCAGCCCCGGCTGGATCAGGTTCCTCGAGCAGGATTTCCCCGAATTCATACCCAACGTCTCCTCGTGCAAGTCGCCGCAGCAGATGTTCGGTTCCATGGTAAAGACCTACTACGCCGAAAAGGAAGGCATAGACCCGAAGGACATCGTCGTCGTATGCATCATGCCCTGCACGGCAAAGAAGTATGAGTGCAAGCGCGAGGAGCAGAGGCTCCCGAACGGCTGCATGCCCGTCGACATCTCGATCACCACGAGAGAGCTCGGCCGCATGATAGAGCAGGCCGGCATCATGTTCGACATGCTCAAGGACGAGGAATGCGATCCTCTGCTCGGCATGGCCACGGGCGCGGGCGTCATCTTCGGCGCGACCGGCGGCGTAATGGAGGCGGCTCTGCGCACCGTCGTCGCGAAGGTCACCGGAAACGAGATGGGACCGCTCGACTTCAAGGAAGTCCGCGGCACCAAGGACATAAAGGAAGCCTCCTACGAGCTTCCCGGCAAGACCGTAAAGGTCTGCGTCGCCTCCGGAGTCCACAACATCAAGAAGGTCCTTCAGGGACTCAAGAGCGGAGAGCTCAGCTACGACTTCGTAGAGTTCATGTGCTGCCCGGGCGGCTGCGTCAACGGCGGCGGCCAGCCCTATCAGCCTGCTGACGTCCGCGGACACGTGGACCTCAAGGCTCTCAGGGCAAAGGCTCTCTACGATCAGGACAAGAACAGCACGTACAGAAAGTCTCATGAGAACCCGATGATCAAGGAGCTCTACGAGACGTATCTGGGCGAGCCGGGAAGCCACAAGGCTCACGAGCTGCTCCATACGACCTACATCGCTCAGAAGCGCTACAGGACCGAGTAATATTTTCAGAAGTGAACGATATCTTTTCGGAAATAAAAAAGACGCTGAGCCTCAAGGCTTCGGATGAGGTCCTCAAGGGGATGGACAGAGAGAACGTGCGGCAGTGCCGCCTCATATCTCTGCTGGGCTTTTTCGTTGAAACGCTCTTTCTCATCCTGGCCTTCCTGGCGAGCGACATGACGAGCGCGGAGGACGTAGTCGGCCTTCGCAGCGTATCGCTCTGCGTCGCGATCTGCGCCGTGGGCTTCATCGTCTTCAATCTTATGGCGAGGAAGGATATCTGCGGCAGGGGAGCGGTGACCGCGGTCACCGCGGCCTTCTACGTGCTGCTCATTGTCTGGGCCCTGACCGTCTCGTACAGGCACTACGCCGCGGATCAGCAGATGCTGACGTTCTTTACGGTCCAGCTCTGCTTCGTCTGCTTCGTGACCTTCAGGCCTCTGATCAGCGTGATTCTGACCCTTGCCTCCTTCGGTTCGCTGGCCTTCATGGCCTACAGCGCGGACGGCCTTGAAAGGCTTAACGTCTACAACCTCGCGGTGCTCGCGGTGCTTGCCGAGATCGGCATGCTCGTGCGCTATTTCAGCCAGGTCAGGATACAGTCGGCCTACGTGGACTTCGAGAGCAGGAACAATGAGCTCGCAAGGCTCTCCCGCCACGACATTCTGACGGGGCAGAGGAACAGGATGGCTCTGGCCGAGGATTCGGCGGCCCTTTACGGAAAGACCGTGAGCTTCACGCTCTGCGACATCGACTACTTCAAGCAGGTCAACGACACCTACGGACACGCGGTGGGCGACAGGGCCCTCAAGGAGGCCGGAGACTACATCAGCGAGCTGTATCCGGGAGCCGCGGTCTACCGCTACGGCGGCGATGAGTTCCTGATAGTGAGCTGCCGCGACGGCGAAGGCATCCACAGGGATCCGCAGATCGAGACCGAGAGCTTCGAGATACCGGTGCGCAACAGCCGCATCAGGATAGGCCTGAGCTTCGGCTCGGCCGGCGGCCTCGTCGAGAGCGAGCAGGATATGCTGGCCCTCATAACCGAGGCGGACGAGAAGCTCTACGAGGTAAAGCGCAGAGTACATAAGGACGACTGAGGCCGGAAGGGCGTCGCGATCCTTAAATTACAAGCCGAAAACGGCGGGAACTCTCCCGCCGTTTTTTATTGTTTTTGCCGGCGCGGCGGCCTTTATTTACAGTTTTTGTATATTAATGCAGATATCTAAAAAAAATGTAAGAATAAAACGCGCAAACACTGTAAAAACGGCAAAAACATATTGATTTTACCAATATCTCCGTTTTATTATTAATCAGTATCAAACGATAAAGTGTATACAGTTTTCAAAAAAATGTATACACTTTTCAGGTGTATCAGCGGTCGGAACGCGGTGTTTTGAAGCTCCGGCGGCTGCTGAGCCCTGAAGATCGCCTTGTTTTGCCAAATCAGAAACTGCATATTATGCAAAAGGGAGGAGATGCAGCCGGATGAGCGCCGTTACAGCACGTTGGATCTTTAACAGTAAACGCTATTGTTGAAAGGATTTGAGTTATGTTTTTACTTAAAGCAAGTGAAAAGCTGGAAAAGTGGGCGAGGAACAATCTTCCTGAACCTCTTACCTTCGCCCTCCTTCTGACAGTCGTCCTGTTCTTCATGGCTGTCTTCATGACCGAGCTCGGCCCGTTCGATGTAGGCAACGCATGGACCAAGGGCTTCTTCTCGTTCAACGACTTCGCATTCCAGGTCATCGTAGGTATGATCGCCGGCTCCGTAATATTCAACTCGGCCGTGATGATGAAGGTCATGAAGAGGTTCTGCTCCATTCCGAAGACGAACAAGCAGGCGGCTGCCTTCCTGTATGTTACCGTATTTATTCTCGACTGGATCAACTGGGGCATCGGATTCATGTCCGTACCGTTCCTCACCAAGGAGCTCTGCCGCCAGTTCAACCGTGAAGGAAAGCCCTATCATCTGCCCTACTGGGCGGCTGCCGCTCAGGGCGGTACCCTTTCCTTCGCAGGCGGCCTGCCCTGCAACATCTTCATCATGATCGGCCAGGCAGGCACCTTCACCGAGTCCCAGATCGGCCTCGTACCGCTCACCAAGCTCGTGTTCATGCCGCTCAACATCATCGTCATGCTGACCTGGCTCATCGCGGGCGCCGTCATCTTCTATCTGCTCCACCCGATCAATGAGGCGGAGTTCAGAAGAGGCGACTTCGAAGAGGTCGACGTCAACGCAAACGTCGTAAAGCTCGACAAGGACGCTCCGTTCGCGGAGAAGGCCGACAACTTCGGTCTCTGGAACTACTTCTTCGTTCTCTTCTGGTTCATCTGGTTCTTCAACCTCATGAGGACTAAGGGCCCCGCAGCCATCGACATGAACGTTGCGAACATCACTCTGGTAGTCTTCGGTATGCTCCTCTGGAAATCACCGGCTAAGTACTTCCAGAGCTTCAAGGCCAGCACCTCCGCTGCCGCGGGCGTAATCCTTCAGTTCCCGATCTACGCCGGCATCATGGGCATCGTGCGCTTCACCGGTCTCGTCGATATCATCAGCGGCGCGATAGCAAAGATCGCATCCGCCTTCACCTATCCTATCGCGACCTTCTTCGCGACAGGCCTCATCAACTTCGCAGTACCTTCGGGCGGCGGCCACTGGGCATCCCAGGGCCCGATCCTGATGAAGACCGCAGAGCTGATCGGCGCTGACTACGGAATGACCATTCTCTCGTTCTGCTACGCCGACTCCCTGTTCAACCTCTTCATCCCGTTCTGGCTCCTGCCGGCCTGCGGTATCCTCGGTCTGAAGCCCAGAGAGATCCTCGGATACACCATTTCCATGAGCACCATCCTGATCATCATAACGCTGATCGAGATCGTTCTCGCAATGAACGGCATCCTGCCCATCGGAAGCCTTGCATAGTTAACATCGGAGGTAATTGACGATGAATAAACCGTATACTTACCGAATTCTTGAAAGGACAAGCGGCCTTTCCGATATCAAGAAAGGCGATTCCATCAACTGCAGGTCAGACGTGAACATCATTTACGCCTGGTACGGCTTTGCCGATTACTATGCCGACTTCATCGAGAAGAACCTCGGCGGAGTCATCCCCGAAAAGGAAAAGGTCATAGTTTTCCTCGATCACCTCGTACCCTGCATGACCCAGGCTCAGAACGACTACATCGACCTGGTAAGGAACTGGTGCAAGAGAGCCGGTCTTAAGTATTCAGAAGGCGACGGCATCGGCCACCTCGTAGCCCACGAAAAGGGCTGGGTCAAGGCGGGCGACCTCGTACCGCACTTCGATTCCCACGTCCAGAGCGTAGGCGCGGTAGGCGCGCTCGGAATCGGCGCCGCGAACGAGATGCTCATCACTCTTGCCACCGGCAAGATGTGGCTCTCCGTTCCCCCCGTATACCGCATCGACCTCTCCGGCGCTCTCAAGAAGGGCGTCATGGGCAGAGACCTTCTCCACTGCCTCGAGTACAAGCTCGGCACGACCGACTTCAACGGAGCGGTCATGGAGTTCTACTGCCCCGAGGACAGCGGCATGACGGTCGACGACAAGGCGACGGTCTGCAACCTGATCAACTACCTCGGCGCGATGAGCGCTCTGTTCGTACCCGCAGGCGAGGCCAAGGGTGACGATTCCTACTATGAGAAGATCTACAACGTCGATCTCGGAGCACTCGATCCCTACATCGGCTGCCCGCCGGGACTCAACTATCCCGCGCCCCT
>JAEEGL016212343.1_pt1 | contig 10966 bp, 10 predicted proteins | sample 9134231 | NCBI WGS metagenome assembly JAEEGL01 (sample SAMN16246548, study PRJNA631951) | gut metagenome | biome: gut microbiome; feature: rumen; material: fiber-attached | host: Bos | place: Iran: Karaj | collected 2018-10 | reverse complement strand
GAGCTTTGGCAGCATAACATTGTCCCAGTATTTCATGAGATCTGTGTTGCTGTCTATCTTCCTGATCTCACCGATGAGCTTTTCCGAAATATCATCTAAGTGCAGCACCATCTCGTGCTTCTCTTTTTTGGTAAGCTTTGATTTGTTCTTTGGGAAAAGAAGATTCCAAAGGTTATGCTTAAAAGCCTTTTTGTCAAAAGGCGATACGGGAATACCGACGCCGGATGGAATCTCGCCGACCAGGTCTTTTACGGTCTCATAAGCCTTCTCGGGAGTCTTGCCGTAAGATACCATCAGCGAGCATATGACAGATATGTTCATGTATGCCTGACCGTTAATGTTGTCGAGCCACTCAGGGAGCCCCAGGAACTCATTTATCTTTTCCAGGACGCTGAAGGTCATAGGGCTTACAGGCTTTGTGAAGATCTCGCCGACGTTTGTTTTGGTAAGTAGCTTATAGCCCGAGCGCGTGCCGTTAACGTCATAATCTTTTACGGAAATTCTTTTCAGAGTTGTAATAGGACGCGCCTGCAAAATATATACTCTGCCGCCGGATATTGCCCACTCGATATCCATCGGAACACCGTAAAATGAGCGGATTGCGAGTGAATATCTGCGAAGTGTTTTTGAGAATCCGGCCAACTCGGGATTGCCCTCGTAAGAAAGTTTCAGAGCGCCGATCCTGAATTCTTCGGCATTCTCAACACCCGACACGAGCTTTTCTCCCTCGCCGTGAACGTAGTTGCCGACGATCTTATCGTCCTTGCCGGTGATGATGTCCGACGTGAAAATGACGCCCGCAAATTCAGGTTTTACGAATTCCTGGATTACGATTCCGATGCCTTCACCGGAAATATCATTGCGGCTTTTGTATTCTTCAACGCGTTCGCTCTTTGCCGAACCTGCGACCTGTTTTACGGCATCTCTGATCTCGGGAACTTTAACGTTCGTAAGAGTTTCATATTGACCTGCAAATGAGTTATTCTCGCCGTCTTCGCCGATTGCAGATGATCTGACTGCATAAGTCTTTAGCCTGTCTAATTTTGCAATCGTCCGGTTCAATTCTTCGGATGCTTCATTTATCAGTTTTCCATCCCGGAAACCTTCCGCGGTGATGACATACCCCATAGGAATATTCATCTTCACGTTCTTCATCATGAGAGATAAAGATGCCGCTTTGCCGCCTGCCGGGGCCATCTTATCCTGAGGTATGTTTCTAAGTTCGAAAATATATTTCATCTTATTCGCCTAACAAAAGATCGACCCTCATGCCGATAAATTTTTTGAGTTCTTTATCGTTGTCGAGATCAATGCCGAAGTCCCTTTTAATGTCTTCCTTGCGGTAGATGATCAGCTGCATCATGGCAGATAATTCATATGCGATGAGTTTACATTCCTCATCTGTCTTTTTGCCCGCATAGTGCTTTTTTACATAAGGATAGGTAAACGACTCTTTGCTTAGGTCCCTGTTAAACAACACATGGCCGGTTATTGCCTTCGTGAATTTGGGATTTTCGACGAGGCATTTCGCAACGACGAAATGGAGTCTTTTTATGAGTTCTTTTGGAGTGATATCCGAATCGATGATATCCCTGATCTCTGACTCGTTCAGAAAACTCATGTACTGCTTCTGGAATGTCTGGTAGAGGAGGTTCTCACGTGAACCGAAGCAGTAGTTGATCATGGAAGGTTTTGTTCCGGCACGCTCTGCGATCTGCCTGGAAGTAACGTTAAACGGATCGTCTGCCTCTTCCATCAGTGCGAAAGCAGCGTCGATCAGTTTCTCCTTCGTAATGTTCAGTTTCTCGTCTTTTTGCATGGTTATCCTCGATTATTGAACGTGTTCAATAATGATAATATCACAGGATTTCTGACTCTGCAATGCATTTCGGAGGGCACTGTTTTTCTCCGATTGATATAATAGGGACATCTTAAATCTTCGGGAAAGGAACACGACTATGGAAGGTATTGAGAAAGTTTGTGCATTTTTAGAGAAGACAAAGACATATTATCTGGCAACGGTTGAAGGTGACCAGCCCAGAGTAAGACCGTTTGGTACAGTTCTTGTTTACGACGGCAAGCTCTATATCCAGACAGGTAAGGTAAAGCCCGTTTCACAGCAGCTCGCAGCTAACCCGAAGGCTGAGATCTGTGCTTTCGATGGTGAGACAGGAACATGGCTCCGTGTATCAGGCGAGCTCGTCAATGACGATTCACGTGATGTTAAGGTTGCTATGCTCGACAAGCACCCTGAGCTCAAGTTCATGTACAGCGCTGACGACGACAACACACAGGTCCTCTATTTTAAGGATGCAACTGCAACATTTAGCTCATTTACAGCTGCACCGGAAACATTTAATTTCTAAAACGTATGATCCAAGACATTTTTCCGCATAAGCTGGATAACCATTTTTATCCGGCCCGTCGTTATGTTGACGGTAGTTTTGTAATGGCCTTCAGACACCAGGATATTCTGGTTAAGGGCGAGAGCTTTCCGCGCGTAAGCGAGCTCCCTGATGAGCTCCGCGATAAGCTCGTTTATCTTTTTGCGCTCGACGAAGATTATTATTTCTTCCTTGATGCAGGCGAAGGAACGGCTATTCCTGACGGATACGAATTCGTGAACGTTAAGTCGTTCAGGCGTTCAGGTCTGGCAGAAAAGCAGAACGTGTTCCTCGCATTTACTGCGCTCCAGCTCGCGAACTGGTACCGCGGAAACAGATACTGCGGCATCTGCGGAAAAGAAACTTACAGGGACGATAAGGAACGCGCGTTAAGATGCGAATGCGGTAACGTAATTTATCCGCGCGTGGTTCCCGCAGTCATCGTCGGTATCACGAACGGCGACAAGATCCTTGTAACCCAATATAAGACCGGTTATGCCCACTACGCACTCGTTGCGGGATTTACTGAGATCGGCGAGACACTCGAAGAAACAGTTGCCCGCGAAGCGATGGAAGAGACGGGTCTTAAGGTCAAAAATATCCGTTACTACAAATCCCAGCCGTGGGGAATCGTTGATGATATCCTCGTCGGTTTCTATTGCGATGTCGACGGTGATGACACGATCAAGATGGATGAAAGCGAGCTCAAAGTCGCCGAGTGGCGTTCTAGGGAAGACGTCATTTTACAGCCCGACGAATACAGCCTCACAAACGAGATGATGAAGATGTTCAAAGAGGGAAAGGCCTAAATCAGCCCTTGATTGCTCCGATTGCTGAGCACACTGCAAATGCTGCAATGTCGGTGATTACGATCGTTGATCCGACAGGTGTGTCGAGCATGATCGAGAGGACGATTCCCAAGAGTGCGCATACGACGGAGATTACTGCAGAGAAGATCGTTACTGATTTGAAGCTCTTAAATATTCTCATCGCTGACAGTGCCGGGAAGATTACGAGTGCGGATACGAGAAGAGATCCGACGAGATTCATTGCAAGAACAATGATTACCGCGATGATCGTTGCGATTACGAAGTTGAGCAGATTTGTTTTCGTGCCGACAGCCTTTGCAAAACTCTCATCGAAAGTAACAGCGAAGAACTTGTTATAGAGCGCGATAAATAAGATAACCACCACAACTGACAATATGATGCTCAAATAAACCTCTCCCTTTGTAAGCGTGAGGATCTTTGTTGAGCCGAAGAGTGAAGAACATACATCGCCTGAAACATTAGATGAAGTCGGGAAGATGCTCATAAGAAGATAACCGAATGCGAGCGCGCCGACAGATATCATTGCAATTGCCGCATCGCCCTTTATCTTTGCGTTTTGACCTGTCCACAAAAGTAAGATTGCGCATACTATAGTGACAGGCAGCGTAAGGAGCATCTGGTCAGTAAGACCAACGACTGCTGCGACAGCCATGGCGCCGAATGCTACATGTGATAAGCCGTCGCCGATATATGAGAATCTCTTCAATACGAGAATTACACCGAGCAGAGCTGAGCACAGTGCGATAAGAACGCCTACGATCAGGGCATATCTTACGAAAGGATAAGTAAGGCTCTCGAGGAATATATCAACCATGGTGATGATGTCCCTCCTCAAGATATTTCTTTCCGGCAGAAGAATGTCTGTAATCTTCTACTGTTCCGAAGAAGAATTCATTTCCGATATGCAGAACGTGCTTTGCATATTTAACAGAGCATGCGATGTCATGAGAGATCATGATGACGGTGATGCCTTCGTCGTTGAGCTTTTCGATGAGCTGGTACATCTCGGAGGTGACCTTCGGATCGAGGCCTGATACGGGCTCGTCCAAAAGGAGCATTTTTTCTGTGGCGCAGAGGGCTCTGGCGAGGAGTACGCGCTGCTGCTGTCCGCCCGACAGGTCACGGTAGCACCACTTTGCGAGGTCGCTGATTCCCAAACGCTCCATGTTGTCGGAGGCTCTCTTGTGAGCTGCCTTTGAATAGAAGAGGCCGAATCCCAGAGTATTCTGGCATCCTGATAAAACGACCTCATAAACCGAAGCAGGGAAGTCCTTCTGGACGACAGTCTGCTGCGGGAGATAACCGATCTTCGATGCGGTCAGGTCGTCGTTATATTCGATAGTACCTGAAAGGGGCTTTTGGAGTCTTAAGATAGTGCGCATGAGCGTAGACTTACCCGCGCCGTTCTCGCCGACAATGCAAAGATAATCGCCCTTCTCGACGACAAAACTCAAGTCTTCTGTCAGGGTGATATTCTCATATCCGAGTTTAAGATTTTTGCAAACCAGCTGGTCCATCTACAGTCCTCTATTTTATTAAATAAACAGGTTACGGAAGGCTATTATAGGAGTGCCGGTGATAAGTGTCAATATGAAACTGATTATCAATTTCGACAAAACTCCGATTTATCAGCGGGCTGCTTCATTCCCGAAAACACTCAAATTTGGTAAATCGATACACTAACGATACACTGAACATGTAGTATCACTCTTAACGGAGGAGATTCATGTACAGAGTTTTGCTCGTCGAAGATGACAGTCAGATCAGAGAGGTCATTGGCGATTATTTCGGCAGACGGGATAAGATCATTTTGGATTTTGCAGAGGATGGGGAGAGAGGATTAAGCAAGATTCTGAATGAACAGTATGATCTTATCCTTCTTGACGTCATGATGCCCGGCCTTGATGGTTTTGAGCTTTGTAAGATCATCAGGAGGAGATCGGATATTCCGGTCGTTTTCCTGACCGGTAAGGTAAGAGAAGAAGATGTGTTGTACGGCTATGAATTAGGTGCCGACGACTATATCGTGAAACCATTTTCGCTCGCGGTCTTATACAGCAAACTGATTGCAATTCTCGGACGTTCAAATACTGATATCATCCCGCATAAGATCCTCGAGAGCGGACGGATCACAATAGATCCCGTTAAGTTTGAAGTAACTGTAGCAGGAGAAATTGTCGATCTGCCGCCCAAGGAATATCAGATCCTCAAGTACATGATGGAACACCCGGGCGTTGCCATTACCAGAAAGCTGTTGCTCGCCGTGGCTTGGGGAGACGACATGTACATAACTGAGAGAGTAATAGACAACCGTGTTAAGAACCTCCGGAAAAAACTTCGTAAAGAAGGATCGCGTATCAAGACTCTTATCGGAGTCGGATACCGGTTCGATTAAGGGGGTATCTGCATTATGAAAAAGTACATTGAATTTGCGTTTCCGGGAGTTGCTGCCGGAGTTCTGATAGGAGTAATGGTTTACGGTTTTACGGTAATCCGCACGGGCAACCTGTATGAGAACGCGCTTTATTCAGGCTTTCAAAATTACAGTGATGTCTGTGAGAGGGTCTTAACGAGCTACGATGAAGGCAATACTGACGAAGCTTTCTCGGGCATGTATGTCAATTTCTACGGCATGGATTATACAAGGCTCGCCAGGATCGAAGATGACGGCAGTTTTTATGTAATCTATGAGACCGATTACGATACAGTTCCGGTAAGGCTTGATATACATAACTGGATATACATCACGAATAACGAAGAGAAGCTGTCTCAGGAGCCGTACCATTCCGTAATGGGAAACGGATTCGAACTGAATATAGAACATAAAAAAAGTGATGAAATCTATGAAGTAGTAAAAGACAGGAATAATTCAATCTTTAATTCTTATAGCTGTGTGGTTTTATCAGACGGCTTCTATGACCGCCGCGATACATTCTGTCTGATGACAGAGTATGCAGGATTATCCTCGATGCCGGTCTACTATATCGACAGCTATTATATCGATGGCACAGACATGCACATTGGCAAAGCAGGCGGGTTCGATTACCTGATGAATAAACCAAAACTATTCGGCAAAAAGTGGGATTTTACCGATGCATCCAAGGCTGATCTCTATGTGCGCGGATATGAAAACATGACAGACATTTATGGCGCTCCCGAGATAATGGGTTACTACAACCGTACGGATGATTTCTTCGAATCCGAAGGAGATCTCTTCCTGGCAAAGGACATGTCAGACTTAAGCCCTGAGACCGGCAGCTCAAGAGTAATATCCTTTTCAGATAATGACAATTACTACATGACTACATATACGGCCGAAGACCGGAATGTTTTAGGTCTTATAAAGATAATTGAGATCAACGGCAACAGATACCTGGTTGAGTATGTATGCAATACGATTCCCGCATCTGAATACTATAAGTCTTGCTATATTGTTTTAGCATTGGTTATGGTGCTCCTGTGCGTTGGCGTTCCCTGCCTTTTTGCCATCAAGCCATACAGACACTATAAGACAGCTTATGAGAACAATCTCTTCAAAAACAATCTTATCGATTCCCTGGCTCACAATCTCAAGACCCCTTTGCAGGTTTTGGGCGGGTTTGCCGAGAATCTCAAGGATGTAACTAATGAAGAAGATAAGAACCGTTATGCTGAGTCCATCCTCTCTAAAACTGCAGAGATGAATGGTTCGATCGAAGCGATCTTAAAGACTGCTGAGAAGAATAATCTGACGCTGAGGAAGGCGTCGGTGAGAGATGTTTTCGAGCAGGCGGCATCTAAATCAGGTATCGCAATCGATATCTCAGGTGACAAAGAAATTCCTATGGATAAAGAATACTTAGGCCAGGCAGTTTACTGTCTGTTAGATAATGCCGGTAAATATAAATCCGCTGATTCGAAGATCGGGGTTAAGATCGGCAGAGACATCGTGATTACGAATAAAACATCAAAAGATAATTTCACTCCGGGTACCGGGTTGGTGATCGCCGGAAGGATAATTGAACAGCATAAGCTGAAGCTCAGGACGAAAATAGAAAACGGAATCTTCGAAGCCAGGATCACAAAGAAATAAACTAATAAGGGCTGCCTCACGTGAGACAGCCCTTTGGTTTTGAGTTAATCAGAAGATTAAACTTCTTCGCCCTTCTTCTTTTTGCAAACGATCAATGCGCCTGCGCCAAGGAGTGCGACACTGATAAGTGACATTCCCAGAACAGTTGATGAGCTCATGCTCTCGCCTGTGGAAGGAACGCTGGTTGCGGCACTGGCTACAATAGTGAAAGTGGTGGAAGAAACAGTTCCGTTTTTGAAGACAACAGTAAGTGTATGTGTGCCTTCAGAGAGTGTCTTAAGGAAATCAGCAGACAGAGTGATAATTACGCTTCCCTTTCTGGCAGTCCAGTTAACTGCTCCGGTGTCGGGGGAGATTTCAGGTACGGGTGCTTTGTCTACTATGATTCCGTCGAAGAGATCGAATGTCTCTGAATCATCAGTCTCCGATTTAAATCTGAACTCAACAGCAGAAACTGTGGCGGGTGCAATCGCCATGTTTGCGCCTTCTACACACTTAATGTCGTCAACAGTTACTGGTTCTTCAATTGTTTTTTTAACTGCAGTAACTTTTGCATAAACCATTGCGTATGTTTCTCTTGCTTCAAAATTGTTGAGTTCTTTTGCACCGTTGATTGTGAAAGTATCTTTGGTTACTTTATCTGAATAGAAGTAACCGGCTGCAGGATCGATCTCAAACCATACATCGTAATCTGTATCCAGGAATTCTTCATCGGACAAATCACCATAGCCGAAATTAATTCCTCTGAAAACACTGTGAGAATCCTTGGTAAATTCCATCTCGAGAGGAGTATCTATCGGGTCACCTATAGTCGGAGGTGTGATTGTTAATTCGATTGAGTTAACCGGAATGAGAACGGAAACATAAATCTCGCAATCTTTATTGACTGTATCTGAGTGAAGGTAATAATCAGACACCGGAAGATCCATAGTAGTTTTATATTCGGAGATGGGTTTTGTTAAAGTGAAGTAAGTAATAGCACCATCAGTTGTAGTCTTGTGACTCTGAAGTTTGTTTGTAAAATCTTCACGACTTTCAATTTCTTCGATTGTGGTATTAGAAGGAACTGTAATTTTGAGTGAGTCTTTATAATCCTCTTCTGCAGTACCGAAGTAGATAGTGAGTTCAACGTCGTGAACTTTCTCGAACAGGGCATAGTATTCTACATGTTCGGTATATGTGAATTTATACTCATTGTGAGTGCTGACTATATCATCTGTGGAATCAGATGTGGACCAGCCGACAAAGCTGTATCCGTCAGCTGGAGTAGCTGTTAATACAACTTTAGTATCAAGGAGAGTAACAGGACTCGCGCCATAGGCTTCATCAGGTAAATTCTCAACACCATTATTTACTATTACGTTATAACTGAAAGTTCCGCACTCAGAACTTTTCTCATCTTTATTGAGATCATAACACCACAAGTCAAAATTACCGCTTGAGAGAGCATACAGTGTAACATCGTCTGTAACGGCAGTGTCAAAGTCGTATATGTTGCTTTGTAATTGATTGTAATCATACAAAGCCTCTCCCGGTAAGTATGACCATGCCCAGAATCCGAGACGCGGATCTTTGGAAGAGAATACCTCTATTGCAGGTGATGTAGGTTCATCTACAGTATCACCATCATCGACCATTACATAATAATCGTTATTGCCTTCGCCTGAAAACTGTGTTGCACCTGCAACTTCATAATGACCGTCTGTTATAAAGATCACAGTGTGCTGTGTTTCCTCCGGCTCGCCCGGATCAGCGAGAACGGGAACGCCCGGCAAAGCGGTCATGATCAGCGCGGAAGATACCAAAGCTGACAAAACTTTCTTTTTCATAATCCGACACCCCTTTTATTTTTTATAAACAAAACAAGTATAAATTATGGAAACGGCGATTCCAATAGAAAGATAAGATAAATTTGACAATGGTCGTTTGTGCAGGGACCACGTAGAACTTCCGATATGTTACAATATCGGGCAGTTAATTCAGGGGGATGCCATATATGTCAAGCGGAAAAAGATTACTGATCGTTTCCATCATTACTTTTATAATCCCGATCATGCTGATCGTTTTTATGAGAGATTCCCTGTTCAAAGGCGTTGTAGCCACATACGAAGAAGCTGCGCTGAACCGCTATGAATATGCGGAAAAATGGGTATCTTATGAAGTAATCGCATGCCTTGGCTGTTACGCTGAAGAGACAGAGACAACAGATTTCATCGAGACAAAGCATGACTATTACTACCTGATCTGGATGGCTGACGGCTCGATCATGCCGTTGTCAGTATCCAAAAAGGCTGACAGGGAATATCTGGATGCCCTGACCGAGGCGACATGGGATTATTGTGACGACAAGACCAAGATGATCGAGATGGCGCCCAGAACGTTTGTCGGCATGGTAACATCACAGCCTACCGAAGCGCGCAAATACTATGACGAGGCACTCGCATATATGGAGACGACCGAAGAAGAAGGCTGGACTATCCGTTACGAGCTGCTGGATTGCACCGGTTCGCGTGCAAAAAACATTATCCTGGTCGGAATCGTAACTTTGGTTCCCGTTCTCGCATTGGCATACTCAATTTTCAGGATCAGAAAAGAGAACTACCAAAAGAAGCACGAGGAAGATTACTATCTGCCCAAGTGATCATCTGAAAAACTTACGAAAACAAAAACGGCCAAATCATAATGACTTGGCCGTTTATTATTTATGCGTTAGGTGCCTGTTGATTCTGCGCCGGGTTATATTCGAAGAAGCAGTTAACGATCGGAGCAATGAGTCTCGCGTTGTCAGCATTTAATGAACAGCTGAATACCGGTTTCTTCTCGCCTCTTACAAAGATCTGGACCATGCTGCTCATGCCGCTCCTTGTAACTACACGCTCGAAATTGCTTCTGTCGATAGTGATTGTATTCTTTCTCTTCGTGTAAACAATCTGGTCCTTGCTGATCTGGAGGCCGCAGATGTTTGCTGTTGCGCCGTTTGCGATCCTGTCGATCAGGCGGTTACCGACTTTGCCGAATACGATGTTGTACATAGGTGTGGCAACTGTCTCGTATTCTGTCTTTATGCGCTTATAGAGGCCCATGCCGTATAAGGAGAGACCATAACGGTGGAACTTGTGCTTTGTTCCGTCGTAGGTTGTGAATCTGAAATTATATGTAAAATCTCTTCCGAAAACGATGTAGTACATGAATGAGTGGTCCATCGCATCAGCCTGAACAACCGCAATGTCATCGTACTTAATTGTTTCTTTTCCCTCAATCTCGAAACGGTCGTCGTAGAAAGTAATCTTCTTTTTGCCGTTCTTATAAGGGACGATGCGCAACTTGTTTTCTTCAGCCTGGTTTTCCATTTGAATATCCTCCATAAAGCATCCACCAAATTAATAAAGACTCGAAAAGTTTACTTGGTCTGATATCCCAAGTCAATAAATGGGTTATATATATTTTTTCTTAGGAATTAGTCACAATTAACTGATTTTCGCCCCTTACGAAAATCATTTGGCCCGACATTGTCCTTTATATGGATAATATCCGCGATATTTACCCATTCTTTCCTATATTTAGCGGTTGAGTTTTGCCGAAAAGATTGTAAGATTATAGCGTCAATAAAAATATCAGGAGGATATATATATGTCTTTAGTTACAACAACCGAGATGTTTAAGAAGGCTTATGACGGCGG
>JAEEGL015795914.1_pt1 | contig 10966 bp, 9 predicted proteins | sample 9134231 | NCBI WGS metagenome assembly JAEEGL01 (sample SAMN16246548, study PRJNA631951) | gut metagenome | biome: gut microbiome; feature: rumen; material: fiber-attached | host: Bos | place: Iran: Karaj | collected 2018-10 | reverse complement strand
ATTCTCAGCCATGTCCTGCCCTCCACGCAAACAAATTCAAGGATTGTGGGCTGAGTTGTTAGTTATAGAGCGTAGTTTGGTGCCAGAAGCAGTCATTAATGCCTGGCATGAATCACCAACATCAAAATATGATTTTACCTTGGGGCGCGACAAGGTGGAGGTAAAAAGTACATCTGGCGAAGAACGCAAGCACCATTTCTCGTTAGATCAGTTGAATCCTTCCCATAACTCTAGATTATTGATAGCATCAGTCATTGTTCGTGAGTCTGGACATGGAAATGGAGGGATGTCAGTTCACGAGTTGTACGATAGGATCTGTGAAAGAGTAACTTCGATTGATGCCAGAATGCACGTATATCAAGTTATAGCAGAAACGATAGGTACGGACATCCATAATCTGGAAAACGTATTCTTTGACTACACAGAAGCATCTGATACGTTGCGATTCTACGATGCAAACGATGTTCCTGGTATCAATAAAGACACTATTATGCAGGGAGTCTCGAGCGTTGGATTTAACAGCGACTTAACTGGCATCATTGATGTCCTAAGCCCAGAGTCTTCTTTCTCTGTTACAGATAGTCCTTTGTTCAATAGTATATTCAGGAAGTAAGATATGTCAAATTTAAATAGTAGAGAACTTAGAGAAATATTTGAAGACTCTATTAAGGAGTCTGCGACATATAAACAATTAGACGAAAGTCTTAAGAACCCTGCGCACATTATTTTCAATGGAGTGGAAATATATGTGTATATCAAGAACCTCTCATCTGCTTATTTTGAAAACTCTGATGTTTGGCGTGCTCAAATGACGGGTGTAGATGTTTTGAACGAGATTAAGGATTCTCCTGCCATGTTCATCCTGTTAGGCTATGATTCTGATAACAGCGTTTATGCCACATGGAATCCTCATCAAGTGAAGCAACGAATTGGTACAGCAAGTAGTCCCTCACTATATTCGAGATTATCACTTCAGCAAGAAGTGGCAAGAACTGGTGAAATAAAATCAATGACTTTAAACAATAACCTTGAAGTGCTGGTATTTCCTTGTAATCGTCTTATTGATGTGTTGTCTAATTTAGAGCAGTTCTTCCCAGACACTTCTGACTATGTGGCTATGGGTTCTAAGCGTAGAAGTGATGCTAATGCAGCGTATAAAGAACTGACTAATACAAAAAGATTAGATGAATACGCTAAGTTACTTTTAAAATCGGGAGTTACGCCGTCTGATGTTGAACGGCATTGTCAAGCCGTAAAGCGTCTAATTAGCAGTAATCTTATTTCTTTGCACAGAAAAGTATTTCTTGCTCATGACACTCTGAATGAATATCAAGATGCAGCCGTTGAATTCTTTAATCTTGACGATGTAAATGAGTTTAAAAAGCAATGGGGGAATCTTTATCCTGCTACACTTATAGCCTATATTGACTTCTTACAAAAACGTCATGAAAAATTGGGTAAAGAAGAATTGCCACAAAAAGATGGAGAAGCCGCATTGGAGACAGAGGCCACACCAGACGAAGAACAATCAGATTTAAAAAGGGATTGGGAGACTTCTTATGAAGATGAGAACGGTAATCTCACAAAGTTGACGAATCCGGAATTGTTGAAATTACTACGCCCATATCTTGATACAGAATATCCTTCGCAATCTGCTTGTTATAATATCATCGGCGACTTCTACGCTAACAGATATCCTAAAATGCAGTTAAAGGATTGGGGTAAGTTGCTTAATAATATTGAATGGACAAAGTGTGATGGGTACAAAGCCATTCCTGAAGAAGTGCAAGCGGTAAAGCAATCACGACAAAAAATACATGTTCAATTCCCAGACGGTCATATATCTAATCACTCAAAGGTTATGCAAACCTTGGTTGATGTGATTATTTTTGCTGGGCCAGAAAGAGTCAGAAACTTGAATATCGTTATTTGCAACGACAACTTAGTTACTTCAAATCTGAATCCAATGTATATGAACTCATACAAGGAAGTTGGCAATGGTCTTTATGTGAATACATGTTCTGATACCAAGCGGAAATATGCGCAAATCATGGAGATTAACGACCGCTTGAATTTGAAATTAAAAGTTGAGATTGTTTAAGACAATCAAAAAGGAGAAATTTTGATAAATGAAAGAATTAACGATATGAGTAAAGTTGTATACCTGATGGGGGCAGGTGCGAGTTATGGCAAAAGAGAGGATCCTAAAGACGGCACTAAAGACAGTATTAGTGAAGGTATACCTATTGTCCGTGAATTCATAGAACAGTTAGAATACGTGATGTCCATTTATTCCGGCTTTAACTTCAAAGACAACCCATTCCATATATTGTCCAGTATTAAGATAAATCTTATTGATGCCCAGAATGAACTACTTCACGATTTCCAATGGTTAATAGACAATACAAAAAGGCACGCAACAGTTGACACATTTGCGAAAAAACTGTTTCTCACAAATCAGGAAAATGATTATTTCAAGTTGAAAAGAATACTTTCGATATTCTTAATGACAGAACAGTTTATCCACAAACCGGATTCCAGATATGACACCTTTCTGGCGAATGTCTTGCAACGGAAAGCAAATGGAAAGTTGAGAATATCTGATGATATTACGATTCTCACTTGGAACTATGATAGTCAGTTTGAAATCGCATATAAAGAATATTTGCAGAAAGACAGTAATCCCGAACCGCTTCTGTTCCCCGAACAACTTGGAATAGACATCCATAATCAAGATGTTAACTTTCCTAAACCGGATGCTTTTGTCGATGATGGAACAAGACAAATCTTCAAAATAAACGGTAGCGCTTCTTTCGTTTCAGAATATTCGATGGCACATTATTATGAATACCACGAAGGTGTTTTGGAAGAAGAGAGAGCCAAGTCATTTTTGTGGACATACTATGTGCCTTATTATTTAAACGACGATGGAAATGACCCCCACAAGCGTTGCCTATTGAATTTTGCTTGGGAAAAACAAAAAGACGAGTTCGAGAAACAATATTACAATAGACTTAATTCGGCCATTTCTGATGCTACAACACTTGTGGTTATTGGTTACACATTTCCCTTCTTCAACCGTGAGATTGATGCAAAACTATTATGGAGTATGCCAGACCTTCGAAATGTATACATTCAAGACCCCAAGGCCGACAACGTTAAACAATCATTTACCACGGTAATGCAAAAAGCGAACCAAACCATCTCATCTAATGGCATTCATACAATATTCGACACAGAACAGTTTTATTTGCCCGCAGAACTATAGAACCCCAAAAAGGGAACCGATGCCTGTTTGATATGAATGGACACACAATACCACAAACCACGAAGACGTTATAACACTATGCATATAGACGAGAAGACAATAAAACAGGCCCTACTGAAGGGCGAATGGGTGATGAGAAAAGAAGTAAGATGAATGATGTAAAAAGTAAGATGCACATTACCACAAACACAGAAGAGGCCATAAGAATATGGCACTACCGATTAAATAACAGCCAATGAAAATGAGCAATAAGATTTCTATACGATTCTATAAAGACCATAAGGTCCGCGCCATCTTGGACGAAAAACAAAACCAATGGTGGTTTTCGGTTCTCGATGTGGTGGGTGCCATCGGCTTGGCCGACAATGTGTTAATAAAATTGAATGTGAAACTAAAATAAAACCCGTATCTTTGCAGCAAAAATGGAGAATATAAAATGCGTGAATGTGCGACTGTGTGAATGCGTGAGTTACAATAAATGTTACAATAAATGTTATAGTAAATGTTACAATAATGGAGCATACAACCCAATTTGGATGACTCGGAAACATTAAATCTTATGAAGAAGCTAACACTTGTAATTCTATTTATCACTATGACTTTTTCGGGGTTTGCACAGGAGGATTGGTTCGGCTTCAACCGCTACAAGGCTGACAACGAGCGCATCATCACCAGCGGCGAGTTCCCCGAGGTGGTGTTCATGGGCAACTCAATCACGGAATACTGGGCGCTCTACCACCCTGAGTTCTTCCGCCAGCACAACTTCTGCGGCAGGGGCATCGGCGGACAGACGTCGACACAGATGCTGGCGCGTTTCACGGCCGACGTGGTCAACCTGCACCCCAAGGCGGTGGTCATCATGGCCGGCACCAACGACGTGGCGCACAACACCTACTGGGTGGAGCCCGACAAGGTGGTGGAGAACATCATAGCCATGTGCCAGCTGGCGCGCGCCAACGACATCGTTCCGCTCATCGGCTCTATCCCACCCTGCGCCTCGTTTGCATGGAACCCCAGCATCAAGGACGCCGCCAAGACCATCGTCGACATCAACAATCGCCTGCGCGACTACGCCGAAGCCAACGGCATCGTGTATGTGGATTACCACTCGGCCCTCGCCGACAAACAGAACGGCCTACCCAAAGAACTCAGCGACGACGGCTGCCACCCCAAGCCCGACACCTACTACATCATGGAAAAACAGGTATTGGAGAAACTTAGTGAGTTATAAGTTGTTTCAATGATACTAGACAGATGGAATACATTACTGAGAAACACAGGATATATGTAGTGGATAATGACGAGGAGATTGGGGAAGTGACCTTCCCCGAACGCGATGGCTTATATGTCATCAACCACACATACGTCGACGATCGCTACCGCGGACAGGGTATTGCTTCGGAGTTGGTGAGGAGGGCGGTAGAGGAAATTGAGAGTCGCGGCGGCAAGTTCAAGGCCACGTGCTCGTATGCGATGCTGTGGCTAGCCAGGAATCGAGGATGTGAGATTACCAGCCCGCTGAGCTGTGAGATATAACAAAAACGGAGGTGCCTGATGGCACCTCCGTTCGTTTTATGCAAATGATTGTTTAGTCGGCACAATTGTAGGGCATACGGTAGCGGGTGGTGGAGCGGCCGAAGTTGTGGATATAGCCGAAGGTGATAGAGGGAATACCAACGCTGTAGATGCTACCCGAAGGACCTGTGCTGCCACCAATACGCGGAGGCACCATGATGTATTTGAGGTCGACAAAGATGTCACTGTTAATACCTATGTAGCGACGGATGAAGAGACCCCAGTCGGCAGCCATATCGAACTTGGGAGTATCGTAACGCCAGACAGGACCGGCACCGACGTAGGGCATGAAGTTCCAGCGCACGCCACGCTTGAAATCGATGAGGTGACTGAGGTTCATCATAACGTCGGCATGAAGCATGCTAAAGGTATAGTCGCCTTTGGGTTTCTGCTGCACGGTGTCGTAGATCTCGTGCGCTGTGAGGCCTGTGATTTCAAAGCGGATTGTCCAGAAGTTGCTGAAATTGCGGCCGAACATAAGCTCGGGAGCAGCACCAATCATCATAAGTCCGCCGTGGTGGGGATTGGTGAAGAGGTCGAACGAGGAGTAGTTGGGACCGATGCCGAAGCCGACGAACCAGTCTTCGTCGGTGCTGCGCGACTCGTGCTCGGTGCGACGGCTGAAAGGCGACTCGGTGAAGTTGTGGGTAAAGCCACCCGTGAGGGTGAACATACGCGGGAACTCGCCACCGGCATCATAGTTTTCTGGCAGGAAATATACCTTGCCTTCGAGGAAGAAGTCCCAGCCCATACCAAGACGGAAGGGCATATTGAAGCCGAACATGGTATGGATGGCGTGGTCGGAGCCGAGGGAGACGGGGGTACCGTCGGAACGGTTTACCGTAAGTCCTCCACGATAGGAGACACCAAGACCCAGGAGGGGGTAGAAGTTGAGTCGCCAGTTTTTGATACGGAAGAAGGTTGAGTTGAAGTCCCACAGGAACTCGGCGCTGGCGTGTGCGAAGCTGGCGCGGTGGATCTGATCCTGGTTGCTGGGAACGACCTGGAAGTCGAGGCAGATGCGTGCAGCCAAGGGGCTTAGAATCCACTTGCCGACGCCAATGCCACCAGCGAAGCCACGGGTGGTGGGCGAACCTTCGCCACCGTTGTTCCACCAGCTGACGCCACCGCCCATGGTCATGAACATATTGACGCCAAAGTCGGAGCCTATCTGAGCCTTTGCACCCGTAAAGGTGAGAAGCAGAAGCAAAGATATGATGATTTTCTTCATGGTCATTGTGTTTTAAAGGGTTAATCGACGCAGCTGTTTACAGGCATACGGTAGCGAGTGGTGGAGTGACCCCAGTTGCTGATGTAGCCGATGGTGAACATAAGGTAACCTGTGCCGAGCATTGAGCCGTTGGGGCCTGTGCCACCAGCAATACGCGGAGGAACCATGATGTACTTGGCGTCGAAGAAGAAGTCGCCCATATTGTCGATGTAGCGGCGGAACATGATACCTGCGTCGGCGCCGAGACCGAATTCGGGATCTTTGTAGCGCCATACGGGACCTGCACCCAAGTATGGCAGGATGTTCCACTTCTTGCCGCGGCGGAAGTTGCCGAGGTGGGAGAGGTTGATCATGAAGTCGGTGTGCAGGGCATTGAAGATGTAGAGGTTGCCCGGCTGCATAACATCGGTGGTCTGGATAGTGCCGTTGCCGTCGACCACAGGGACGCCTGCGTCGTCAAGTATCGGCGTTTGGCCCATATGGGCGCGGTGACGTGCGAAGAAGCCTGAAAGCTCGAAACGGATGGTCCAGATATTGCTGTAGTTGCGGCCAACCATCATGTCACCAGTGATGTTCCACAGTTTGGTTCCTTTGTTGAAGATGTACTCAAACTCGTATGAGTTGAAGAGTGCGCCGACGCCAAAACCAGTGAACCAGTCTTCGGAGGTGTTGCGACTCTCGAAGCCTGTGCGACGGTGGTAGGGGTTGTCTGACCAGCGGCGGGTGAAGCCAACCAAACCTGTGTGCATATAGCTGACATTGGCGGCGTCTTCGATATAGCTTTCGGGCATGAAGAAGCACTTGTACTCGAGGAAGAAGTCCCACTTGGGTCCGAGGCGGATGGGGAGGTGGAAACCAAGCATGGCTTGGAAGTCGGAGGTGTACTGGTCGCCACCAGCGAAGGTGAGGATAGCACCGAGGCCTATCAAGGGATAGATTGGGCAGGGATATTGGAATGTTTTGTTGTAGACGTGGAAAAAGGTGGCGTTGACATCCCACATAAACTGTGCGCTACCAAGGAAACTCATAGCCGTGGCCGTACCGCCGTCATTGGTGGTCATAGCGGGGCCGCTGACCAGCTCGGCGGCAACACGAAAAGCGAGGGGCTTCATGAGCCAGCGAGACAGGTACAAACCACCCGAGGGCATGCCGAGGGTGTTGCCTGGCATGTTGTAGGTGGCACCAGCACCCACCGACAGGAAGAAGGTGTTGTCGGCGTAGGCCGCGCTCTCCTGGGCTTTGGCGGTGGAAGGCGCCAGCTGGAAGACGAGCAGAGCCGCAAGCAGCATCATGCCTTTGAGTATGTTGTGTTTCTTTGTCATCGTCTATGTGGGGTTTGTTGATGTTGTCGTGTGGGACATTAAGCCTGGTCGGGCTGTGGCGTTATGCTTTGGCGCGCTCGGCGAATTCCTTGGCAGAGACTTTCTCGACCTCGGGCTTGACCTGCTCTTTGAAGATGGTGGCGAGGTTGGAGGCATAGAGGCGGTCGACAACCTGCTGAATGTTCTTGCGGTCGGCGGCAATGCTGCGGGCAGCCTGCTCGAGGCGTTTCTCGGTTTCGTCTTTCTTTTCGCCAGCGGGCTTCTTGTCACCGCGACGGAGGATATCCTTGATGTAGTCGACTATCTGGTCGTTGGTGGGTTCGACGGGTTTGATGTCCTCGAGCTTGCTCTCGATGAGTTCCCACTTGAGCGAGGGGACGTATTTGTCGGCCCAGTCGGCCTCGATCTGCTCGGGGGTCATCTCTTTCTCGCCGCGGCTGGCGAACCACTTCTTGAGGAAGTTCTCGGGCAGGGGCTTGTCGAAGTTATCGACGAGAGCGGTGCGGACCTGGTTGACGAAGAGGTAGTCGCTCTGCTCGGCGTTGGCTTTCTCAATCTCTTTCTTCATGGCTTTGGTGAAGCCTTCGGCGTCTTTGATACCCTGGCCGGGAAGGGCCATCTCGAAGAGTTCCTTGTTGAGCTCGTGGGGGATGATGCGAGAGATACCGCTGAGAGTCAGCTCGACATCACTCTTGAACTTCTTGGCCTCGGCATTGTCGATATGCAGAGCGCGCTCGATGTCGGCCACGGGGAAGGCCTTGTAGAGATTGAAAACTATCTTATCCTCGGCTTTCTTGCCTTCGAAGAGGGGCAGCAACTCCTCATCCTTGAGGTTGAGGAGATTCAGGCTCACGAATGTGCTCACACCACCTTCTTTGACATTGCCTTTCTTGTCGAGCTCGACGAGCTTGCCGTACATGATGTCGCCCTTGCCAACGGTCTCGGGGGTCTCGAACTTGCCATAGCGGTTGGTGACGTTTTCAATCTCGGCATCCACCTCTTTGGCGGTGACCTTGATCTGGTTGTACTTGACATTGACTTTGCTCCAGTCGATTTCGAACTCGGGGGCTACGGCGATGTTGAAGTAGAAAGAGAAGGCGGTCTGCTTGGCGAAGTCGACCTCGCCGGTCTTCTCGTCGTCGCTCATGGGCATGCCGAGAATGTGGAGTTTCTCGTCATCGATATATTTGAAGAGGCTGGTGTTGAGAGTGTTCTGCACGGCGTCGCCGACGATAGCGGCTTTGTACATGCGCTGGATGAGGCCCATGGGAGCCATGCCTTTGCGGAAGCCGGGGACGGTAGCCTTCTTCTGGTAGTCTTTCAGCTGTTTGGTGACAGTTTCCTGGTAGTCGTTTTCCTCGATATCAACCTTGATACAGAGTTCCAAATCACTTAAATTCTCTCTTGAGATGTTCATCTGATTGCTTAATTTATTGATTATTATTATATTTGTCTTTCGTTGTTAAAATGCAAAGATACGCATTTTATTTAACTTGGCGGTAAATTTTTAATATATTAATATATTAGCGTGTTTTTTTAACAATAATTAGCAGACAGAGGGAGTGGGGCGCGGTGAAGGTGGCGCCAGAGGGAGGAAAGGCGGATGAAGGGCGGAGAAGAGTGGGAGTTATTCGAGGCCGACGCCGAGGTCACGGAGCTTGGTGTAGAGGCCTTCGGCTTTGTTGGACGAGTCAGCGGGCATCCACTTGTAGAGGTGTGTGCGTCGCGCAGCGAAGATACCCAAGCCGCCGTCGATATTGGTGTAGGGTTCGCGGCCTTGCGAGATGGTGGAACCTGCGTTGATGGACGAGATGTAGGCGTTATAGTCTTCGGAGGCAACGGTGAGGTAGATGTCGACCATTTTGAGGTATTTCTTGGGCGAGGGATCGTCCTTAAGGTGGTTCTTGACGTCAGTGAGGAAGTTGTATCGGGGGTAGTTGACGGAAAGCGATGGTGCCGTGCCGCGAGAGGCTTTGGCGGGTGCGTGGAGGTCGATGTAGGTGGTGTCGCCGTGGACGGAGTAATAGAAGCGTATGATGGGCTGGTAGAGGCGGCCGAACTGCAGGGTGTCCCACTCGATGATGCAGGTGTTGCCAGGGTTGTAGAAGGCGAACTGGCCTGAGGCGCCCGAGGGCGTGACGGTGTAGGATGGTTTGTTGATGATGCGTGAGGATACCTGGCTGATGAGTGGGATAGGCGACTGCGAGGCGGCGAGGAGTGTGCCGTCAGCGGTGTGGCGGATGGAGAGCTGATATCGCCAGTCGTCGCGCAGGCGGCCAGCGGTGAGGCTATAGTAGACGGGCTGGAGGCCTGAGACGAAATTGCCATCGTTACGGGGGCGGAGGGTGTAGGAGAATGGTATGGAGTCGCGGAGGTTGCCGTCGGCATCGAAGGCCAAGATAGCTACGGAGATGGAGCCTTCGGGATAGTTGACAGAGTCGTAGATTTGGGACGGGGAGTAGATATCGCCTTCGGAGAGGTAGCATTTCTCGACTCGAACCCAGGAGGTGTCGTCATCCTGGTCGAGAAGGCAATAGACAATGGGGACTTCTTTCCACGTGGCGTTGGGCGAAAAGTCGACGGAGCAGGCTGTCAAAAGCAAGATCGCAATGATGATTGATAGATGATGTATTATGAATTTCATTGTGTTATATGTTCTTCGATTTTGATTTCATCCATCATAAGCCAGGGTTTGAGACCTTTGGCGCGGTGCCAGGCGGGGATGCGAGCCAAGGTGTGGGGAACGATGCGGATGAAGCCTATGGGTGTTGCAGGGGCAGCGACACGCAACTCGACGAGTTGTGGTGCGGAATGTTGCTGGTCGGCAGGATTGAAGGAGACGGGGAGCGTGACGGGGGAGGTGAAGTTGTTGCCGTCGAGGGAGAAGTATAGGGTGACGCTGTCGGGAGCGAAAGCCCAAAGAGCTGGCGAATGCGCATAGCGGAGGATGACGGCGTCGGTGAGAACTGGTTTGGCGAGCTCAACGGTAGTGACCGGGGCTTCGCCCGAGAAACCTAGCCAGCCACGGGAGAGGTCGTCGACGGTGGCTGTGAGGCCATCGAAGAGCAAGGTGTCGGAGCCGACATTATAGGGGGTATTGGGACGGCGGGAGAAAGCCGTCTTTACAATGTAGTCGTAGTTGAATTTGCGAGTAGCGGTGAAGGAGGGTGCCATCTGGTTTTTGGCGCTGTCAACAGCAGCAGGGGCAGGAACTGTCTTCTTCCCCTTATGCTTGCCTTTGGGCTGTGGTTTTTGTGCCGCAGGGAAGGAGCGTGCTTTTACAACGGTGGTGGCGGTGAGGATGAAAGGCTCGGTATAGAGCGGCGATTCAACGGTGGGCTCGGTACCGTCAGTTGTATAATGGATGTCGCACGGTTGAGGCGACGAAATGGTCACTGTGATGGGTTGAGAGAAGCGTGGCGAGGAGGCCGTGATTGTGGGTGGCTCAAGGATGGAGGATGTGGTGGCAGGATATTCGACGGTCATAAAGTCGGTGGGCTTGATACCTGTACCAGCACGGGAATAGCGTTTGAGGAGGATGCGGAACTCGCGGCTGCCGTCTTCGGGCAT
>JAEEGL015330857.1_pt1 | contig 10966 bp, 5 predicted proteins | sample 9134231 | NCBI WGS metagenome assembly JAEEGL01 (sample SAMN16246548, study PRJNA631951) | gut metagenome | biome: gut microbiome; feature: rumen; material: fiber-attached | host: Bos | place: Iran: Karaj | collected 2018-10 | reverse complement strand
TGCTGCTCGGTTCCCCGCCTGACATGATTCGCGGCCGGTCCCCGCAGCGTTCATGCCGCCCTTCTTCGGAACACCCGCTGTCTGTTCCTGCGGATATTTTAACATATCCCGCGCGGATATGCAAGTTTTTTTGCTCCGAAATTGATATTTTTGCGCCGAAAACACAACTAATTATTGAAATATGACCGCCGCCGTTGTATAATTATAATGGTTTATAATTTCGGAATACCATCCGACGCGAACGACGCCTTGTTATCGGACGGCGTTTGCCCAAAACAAAAAGCCGCACCGATACGGCAGAAGGAGAGTAAAAAATGGAAATCAGAGTCGAAAAAGTCGCGCAGAGAAAGCAGAAGCCGGATTACAGCAATCTGACCTTCGGCGATTACTTCACCGACCACATGTTCATCATGAACTACACCGCCGGACAGGGCTGGCACGACGCCAGGATAGTACCTTTCGGCGACATATCCGTTTCGCCCGCTGCGATGTGCCTGCACTACGGCCAGGAGGTCTTCGAGGGCATGAAGGCGTACCACGCCGCCGACGGCAGAACGCTGCTCTTCCGTCCGCGCAAGAACTTCGAGCGCATGAACGTTTCCAACGAGCGCCTCTGCATCCCGCCGATTGACGTCGATTTCGCGCTTAAAGCGCTCAAGGAGCTCATCAAGCTCGACGCCGAGTGGATCCCGCAGGAGCCCGGCACTTCGCTTTACATCCGTCCGTTCATCATCGCGGTCGACCCGCACCTCGGAGTACGCGCCGGCCACGAATACCTGTTCATTATTATTCTCTCGCCCGTCGGCTCTTATTACAAAGAGGGTCTGAACCCCGTCAAGATCTGGGTCGAGAATAAGTACGTCCGCGCCGTCAGAGGCGGCATGGGCTTCGCGAAGACGGGCGGCAACTACGCCGCTTCGCTGAAGGCGCAGGAGGACGCGCACGAGTTCGGCTACTCGCAGGTGCTCTGGCTCGACGGCGTCGAGAGAAAGTACATCGAGGAAGTCGGCGCGATGAACGTCTTCTTCAAGATCAACGGCGAATACGTCACCCCCGCCCTGCAGGGAAGCATCCTGCCCGGCATCACGAGAATGTCCTGCATCGAACTGCTTAAGCACTGGGGCGAGCCCGTCGTCGAGCGCCGCCTTTCCGTCGACGAGCTGGCGGAAGCCGCCGAGAACGGAGCGCTTGAGGAAGCGTTCGGCAGCGGCACCGCGGCGGTCATTTCGCCCATCGGCGAGCTTCACATCGGCGACCGCGCCTACACCATCAACGGCGGCAAGATCGGCGATATGTCCCACAAGCTCTACAAGGAGCTGACCGACCTGCAGTACGGCAGAAGCGAGGACGTCCTCGGCTGGACCGAAGAAGTCAAGCTGTAATCCCCGATACGTAATAACACACTTCAAGGAGTTGTCTCTTATGGAACGATTTGCGACAGAGAAGGCGCTGCTTTGCTCCGGCATAGCCGAACGCGGCAGGAAGAATCTGCGCCGCTGCATAGCGGAGGCCGAAAAAGCGTCCGACCGCGCTGTTTTGAACGAGCTTCACCGCGCGGTGAACAGCGTCCGCTCCGCGAAGACGAAGCGGACGGAAGGCGCGCTGCCTGAAATCATCACCGTCGCCGCCGGCGGCAGAAAGTCCGCCGACTTCCCGATGCGTGAGGCCGCGCCCTGCGACGGCATCGCGCTCGAGGTCGAGTACGACGGCAGAAGCGGCGACGCGACGCTGACCGTAGGCGTCGGTTCCGACGCCGGATTCTCCTATATCGAGGGCATCGGACTTTCGCAGGAAAAGACGACGTTTTGGCTGACTTACGATCTTTTCGTTCCCGCGGTCAGGCGCGCGGAGCGCATCGTCGTCGCGCTCGAGTCTGACGAGGACGTCGAAGTGCGCGTAACGCCGCTCTGCTTCTTCAGCGAGCAGGTAGAGCCGGATCTCCGCACGCCTTACTCCGAGGATCCCGTTTCCGAAACGCGAAACGACAGGTTCTATAAGATCGTCGATATAGCGACCGGACGCGCCCTCGCGCTCGTCCCGCGCATAAAGGAGACCGACCTGCGCTGGGAGCAGTCGCTGATCCACACCGACAAGGGACAGCACCTCGCGCTTGAAAAGCGCGCCCGCGACTATACGCAGGAGTGGCAGCTCTATAAGACCGAATACGGCAAATACCACGTTATCAACAAATCCAACGCCAATCATATCCAGCTCGACGAGCATGGCAAGCCCTTCCCGACGGACGTCAATATGAACTGTCCGTCGCAGGATTTCGACCTGCTGCCAGCCGGCCCGGGCAAGTTCTCGATAATAGGCGAGGGCGGCAGGCCCCTGACCTGCGAGAACTGCAAGGACGGCGTCTGGGCGCTCTTCGAGATCGCCGAGGACGAATGGGTGGAGACCTTCCGCGACGACTTCGACGGCGAGGAGCTCGACAGGAGCGTATGGGGCGTCTATAACAAAAAGATAAGGCCGGATACCGAGCCGGTCTATTTCCTCGACCGCAAGGAGAACTTTTGGACGGAAGACGGCAACCTCGTCATCCGCACCTCCGGCGACGGATACGACGGCATCCCGCAGACCGGCGCGTATATGGATACGCGCGGGCTCTACGGCGTTACCTACTGCAAGATGGAGATGCGCGCGCGTCTCGCCACCGGCGCGTGGATATGGCCCGCGTTCTGGTCGATGAGCATCGTCGGCAACTGGCCGTACCAGGGCGAGATCGACGTCATGGAGCTCGTCGGCGGAGGCGAACACGGCGAGCTGGACTCCAAGCTCTTCGGCACGCTCCACTGGGCGACCGAGGTCAGCAAGCACATGGAGAAAGGCGTCGACTTCTGCTTCAAGGATTACGAGAATCTCAACGACCGCTACCACACATACGCGGCGGAGTGGGAATACGACCACCTGCGCCTTTACACCGACGATATGCTCTATATGGCGATGCACCTCGACTCCGACGGCAAGAAATGGGGTTTCGGCGACAACCCGCACTACCTCATTCTCAACACCTCCGTCAGAGGCCCCGGTGAAGAGAAGGCGTATCCCGAAACGCCGGCCGAATCGCTCTATTATATCGACTGGGTGCGCTGCTGCAAGCGCGCCGGAGAAGTGACCTGCGCTGCCGAGCCGGTCGAAGACGCGAAAGCGCCCGACTACGTCAACGGCGCGGCGCGCGAATGGCTCAACAAGGTCTGCGCCTCTCCGGACGGCAGATACGCCGCCGCCGCGGGGCAGGGCGGAGAGGTCTTCGTCTACGGGCAGCATAAAGACGAGTTGCTCTTCACGCTGCGCGAGCCGGAGGTCGCCGTCGAGGCGATCACCTTCACTCCGGACGGGAGCAGGCTCTGCGTGCCGAACCGCGACGGAGAAATATTCATCTACGACTGCGCCGACTTCACGAAGGCGCCGCTCGTCATCGACGACGCCGGCACCTTCAACGAGTTCGCCGCCTTCACGCCGGACGGCAAGGCCTTCCTCGCCGGCGGCAGAGACACGATCGAGCGCGGCAGGCCGAACGCGAAGGAAAGCCGCGTCCTGCGCCTCTGGGGCGTAGACGGAGCGCTGATTTCCGAAGCCGCGACCGGCAGCGACGTGAGAAACGCCGCGGTTTCCGCGGACGGCAAACTCGCCGCCGCCGTCTGCTCGGACGGCAGCGCGCGCGTTTACGAACTGCCGCGGCTGACGCAGGTATTCCGCTTCGATAACGAAGACGGCGCCGCGATGCGCGGAGTCGACTTCGCGCCGGACGGTTCCCTCGCTTTCTCCGACGAGGCGGGCGGGGTATACCTCTGCGATCTGAAGAAAAAGCAGGTGCGTAAGGCCGACAAGGTCAACCCGTCCTCCGTGCGCCGCGTGCGCTTCTCACCGGACGGCTCGAGTTTGCTCGCGGTCTGCGCGGATAACTGCGCCCGCCTGTTCGACTCCGCGACCGGAACGCAGTCCGCGACGCTCGGCGGCTTCGCCGAGCTCGTCAGCGAGGCGAAGTTCTCGCCGGACGGAAAGCGCATCGCCGTTTCTTCCTACGACGGCAGCGTCAGACTTTTCGACAGCGACGGAGCTTATCTGACTGCGCTCCGCACCGACAACCCCAAGGGCAGATGGGTCATGGATATCGCCTTCTCCGCCGACGGCTCGCGTTTGTTTGCGGCGATGGGCATTCTGAATACCGACTACTGCGTCTGGAATATTTGACAAGGAGAACGAGATGAGAAGATTTACAGCCGCGCTCCTCGCGCTGATAATGTGTTTATCCTTTGCCGCCTGTTCCGCGAAAGAGGGAGGCGGCAGCGAAAGCGCCGCGTCCTCCGGTGAGGAACAGCAGGTAAAGCCTGTCGACGACAAAGCGCCGCTCGCCGCGAAGATTTCGGAAGCGGAGCCGCTTATCTTCGGCAACGCCGACGAGCAGACGAGAAAATACCTGACCGGCGCCGTGGATAACGCGAAGCGCCACTACGACGACCCCGAATGCAAGTCCTCCGATATGGAGAACTCCATCGCCGATATCGGCCGCGCCGTCGCCGCGCTGAAGGACGGCGCGTTCGAGTCCGTCGGGATCCCCGGACTCGCGGCGTTCACCGCCGCGGAACGCTCCGCCGCTCCGGACGGCACCGCCGACGCGGTTAAGTTCACCGGCAGCGCGGCCTCCGACGGAGACCCCTTCGGCGGTGCGCTCGCGAACGCGGAGGGACTGACGTTTCACTTTGAAGCCGCCGCCCCGTCCGGCAGACTTACCGTAACGCTGAAGGCGGGCGAGACCGCCTTCGCCGCCGACCTGCCCGTTCCGGCGCAGGCGTCGGATATGCGCGTTTCGTTCGATCTATTCAAGGGCGCGGAGGAAACGTATCTCATCGACGTGCTGCCTTCGATAAACTCGATCGCCTTCGCGACTGACGGCGAGTGCTACGTATCGAACCTCGCGGCGTACGCCGAAACGCTGGAGACCGCGAAGGGCGGCGTCTACGTCCACACGGCTTCCTCCGTTTCAAACGAAAAGTTCTATAAGATAACCGATTCCCGCGGCACCGTTCTGACATACGGGCCCGCGATAACCGAGCGCCAGCTCAAATGGGCGGAAACGCTCGTCATGCACGACGATAACCAGTCGCTGACCTTCACCCAGGACGTCGGCGACGACACCCAGCTGTGGCAGATATACAAATGCGCCTCCGGCGCCTACCGCATCGTCAACAAGGGCACCGGCCTCGCGCTGACCACCAACGTCGAGTTCGACCTCTTCATGAAGGAGGCGGATATGACGAACGCCAAGCAGGAATTCGGCGTCAAGCCGCTCGGCGGCGGAAACTTCGCGATAACCTACGCCGACGCCTACTCGCTCGCGACCTTGAGCGCCAAGGCGGTGCTGAAGAAGGGCACCGGCGGCTCTATGAAGCTGACGGAGTACGACTACGGCGCGTGGGAGCTCGTCAAGGCGGACGAATTCGACGGCGAAAAGCTCGACCGTTCGATGTGGACTCCCGCCGACGGCAAAACGCGCGGCGATACCGAGCCCATCTATTACCGCGACAGCGAGAACAATCACTATATCGAAAACGGCAACCTCGTCATCAAGAGCAAGATCGAGGAATACAAGGGCTACCACGCCACCAGCGCCTCGCTCGAGACCTCCGGCAAATACGGTCAGTCCTTCGGCCGCGTCGACGTCAGGGCGAAGGTCCCGGGCGGCGCGTACATCTGGCCCGCGATCTGGATGATGGGCGCCGAGAGCATATGGCCGCACGACGGCGAGATAGACATTATGGAAAACGGCTGGGTCGACGCCGAGAACAGCACCGAGGAGGGCATCGTCAAGGGGCATAACCTTTACGGAACGCTCCACTGGTTCGGCGACGAGGGCTACCATATGTCGAAAAACTACAACTTCCCGATCTCGCGCGACAAGCTGCTCAGCGACGAATACCACGTCTACTCCGCGGAATGGGATTCCGAGCAGGTGAGGATACTCGTCGACGGGATGCTATATATGACGCTGAACGTCAACAGCGACTCCATGCGCTGGGGATTCGGCGCTCAGCCGCACTTCCTGATACTGAACACCTCCGTTTCCGGCCCCGGCAATGATCAGCTGCCGGACGGTATGCCGGATACGTCGTATTATTACGTGGACTACGTCCGCTTCTACAAGCGCAGCGGCGAGATTTCGCAGACCGCGAACTTCTCCGCCGACGCCGGAGCCGCCACCGTGCATAACCTCGGCAGCGACCGCGTCAAGGCTATAGTTACCTCGGCGGACGGCAAATACACCGCCGTCGTCGGCAGAGGCGGCGATATCAAACTTTACAACGCCAAGAAGTCCGAGCTGCTCGGCGAGATGAAGGGAAAGGGCAAAATCTATACCTGCGCCGCCTTCTCTCCGGACGGCAAGATGCTCGTTGCCGGCTCCCGCGACGGCGTGCTGACTTTCTGCGAGACGGAAGACCTTATCGCGTGGGACGTCGATAACTACCACGTCTACCACGACGCCGTCGCCTTCACCGGCAACGGCGAATACGTCGTCGCCGGCGGCAGGAACTACGACGACCAGTCGAGCTATTCCCGCGCCATGTTCGTCTTCGACGCCTCCGGAAACAAGGTCAAGCAGGTCGATCTCGAGAGCGACATCCGCGCTGTCGCCGCGGCGGGCAGCACCGTCGCGCTCGCGCTCGGCAACTCCAAAGTGCAGATTTACGACGCTTCGAGCTTCGCGCTCCGCCACACGCTGACCGGACACACCTCCGCCGTCAGAGGCATAGACCTGACCGCGGACGGCTCACGCCTCGTCACCTCCGACGAGAACGGCAACGTCATCGTCTGGGACGCCGCTTCCGGCGCCCGCGTAAACAAGATGAAGAACACCCGCACCGCGCCGGTGACGAAGGTGCGCTTCCTTGACGGCGGCAGACGCGTAGTCTGCGCGTCCGAATCGGGAGACCTGCGTATCTTCACCGTTTCCACCGGCAGGCTCTATTCGCTGATGGGCGGCTACGGTTCGCTCGTCCGCGACGTCGACGTTTCCAAAGACGGCAGTATGATCGCCGCCTGCTCCTACGACGGCTCCGTCCGCACATACCGCAGCGACGGAACGCTGCTTGAAGCGGTCACCGTCGCCGACGACTCGGGGAACTGGGTGGAGAGCGTTTCGTTCTGCTCCGGCAAGCGCGTCATGTTCGGTATGAATCAGCCCGCTACGGGACTTTACGTCATGCGCCTTACGAAGAAGTGACAAAACGGCCGCGGAAACATTAAGGAGGAACGACTATGAAAATCGCGCTCGCCATAATGCTTATATGCCTGTTTGCGCTCGGGTGCGTCGCGCTTCCCGCGCCGCGTACTCACGCGAAGGCGGAGGAGAAGCCCGACGCCTACGAGGGCTACGATTTCACGCCGTTTCCGGCGTTCGAACAGTTCGATAAGTCGGAGCTTTCGCAGCTGTATATGACGGGCTTCGATACGCGCACCGCGGACTTCACCGACGAGCTCGCCGGGCAGGGTATCCCGCGCGCGCTGAAGCTCAACGTATTATCGACCGGGCTGAAGGTGGTTTCGACCTCGCGCCACCTGCACGTCAAGGACGAGCTTTTTTACGACGGACTGGCCGACGTCGGCGGCAAGACCTTCAACGGCGGAATTGATATGAGCGCGTACGACGGCTTTATGTTCCGCGTGGACGGCTACGCCGACGACGTGGTCGTGATCATGCGTCATTCGCCCTGCGGCGGTCCTTACGGCTTCGAGGGCGATGCGGAGCATCAGGCGCTCTACGAGCAGTACGGCATCGGTCCGTATTACCGCACGTCAACGCTGTTCCCGGATAAGAACGGCTACGTCAAGGTAGAGTTCGGAGTCCTGCACGGCGGCTACGTCTGGTGGGAACAGGGGAGCCTTCGCGAGGAATTCTCAAAGTTCAACTCCATAGACATAATATTCGGCAATCAGAAGATAAACACCGGAGCAACCTATTACATATCCGACTTCAAGTTCTATAAGGAGCCGCCGTCCGGCAGAGGGCTCGATGAGCTTATAACGAAGCTCGAGGAATACGACGCCGACGGCAGTTACGCTTCGGAGCTGGCGACGGCGAGAAACGTTCTCGCGAACGGCACCGAAGCGCAGAAAAAAGAGCAGGTCAGAACGCTGACTCTGCTTCTCAAACCGGTATTGCTCCGCGAGCTTTACGTCAATTCGTATAACTCAATGAAGGAGCGCATAACCGCGTCCGGCTACTCGCCGACGTCGGTAACGGGGCTTTACGACGGCATGTTCGTGCGCGACACGTCAATACAGTCGCTGATGCACACCAATCAGGGCGACACCGACCTTTCGCGCCGCCTGCTCAACTACGTCCTCGGGGTATACCGCTACAGCGGCATGGAGTTTCCGACGCATATAATCTCCGACCTGCGAGAAACCGAATACGGCAACAACGCCGGCGCGGGTCCGGGACAGTACAGCGCTCTGATAAAGCTCGGCGGAAGCGCTTACGCCTCGCAGGAGATAAGCGGCGACGACGCGACGGTGACGTCCGTCGGCGTGTGGATGTCGCGCAGAAGGGGCGCCCGCGGTATGGTAAACGCAGAGCTGAGCCGCGACGGCTTCACCGTCGGAAAGGTGAAGCTCAAGGCCTCGGAGCTGCCCGAGTCAAAGGGCTACGTCGTGTTTGAATTCGGTCTGCCGCTTAACCCCGTCACGACCGGAAACTACACGCTGACAGTATCCGCGCCGGACTCCGACGAAGACAGCGTGGTGTGGTACGGCCGCAAGAATTACAAGGGACTGATAACGAAGGTCAACGGCGTCGCGATAAACGGAGAAGCGTCCTACGAGGCGTTCAAGACGGACGCCAAGTTCTGGAGCGATGAGGCGCAGACGGATACCATCCTCGTGCTCGCGCACGCGTGGTTCGCCTACGCGAACGCGGCTCCGGGAACGCCCGAGGACGCGGAGTTCATCGCGCAGTCCTATCCGATAATCAAGCAGTACGTCAACGCCTACGTTGAAGGCGGCTTCATAGACGGCGAGCTTGATCTCATCCGCAACGACTACCTCGAGCACACCCGCGACGGAAGGAAGTGGGAGTGCTACGACCTGATAACCAACGCCTACGCCTCGCAGGTATTCCACGAATTCGCGGAGTTCGACTCCGCGCTCGGCAACGCCGAAGAAGCGGCGAAGTGGAATGCGCTCTCCGAGCGCATCCGCGGCGGGATCAACGAAACGCTCGTCACCGAGGTAAACGGCAAACGCGTTTACGCGGAGCTGATCGATATCGCGAACGGCGATAGATTCATCAAGGGTATGTCGTGGGTTAATCTCGCTCCGATCGCGGCCGGATGGTACGGCATGGACGAGCAGATAATGAGGGATACCTTCGCGGCGTACCGCGAGATCGCTTCTGTCAACTACGGCGCGTACCCGATGCTCGACGCCTGCTATTATATGGATACCGGCCGCTACGGCAACCACGTCATCGGCAAGGGGTATTCGTGGGAACTGATGTTCAGCGCGGCTATAGGCGATACCGCGCGCGTCGACGAAATGACCGAGTTCATGCTCATGAACTCTCCGGCGAGCAATATGTACCCGGAGAGCTGGTGGTACCCGAACAGGTTCTCCGACGTCGGCAACCAGGAGCACTCCTCGTGGATTGCCTACGCGATGGCGACGGTGTATCCGGAGCTGAAGGACGCCGTCCGGCGTCCTGAGGGCGACGTTGACGGCGACGGCGAAGTCACTGTTACCGACGCGCTCGCCTCGCTCCGTATGGCGATCGATCCGAAGGAATACTACGATTCCGAAAAGCGCCTCGCCGATATGGACGGCGACGGCGAAGCGACCGTTTCCGATACGCTGCGCATCATGCGCCGCGCCGCGAAGCTCGCGTAGCTCCGCATATAACAGTTATTCTTCCGCGAAGGCGGATAAAAAATAAAAGGAGTAAACATCAAATGGAAAAGAAAAGCAAATCCAAGCTCATCAGACTTATAATCGCGCTCGTCGTGCTCGGCGCGATTGTCGGCATCGGCTACGCGACAAAGGTCTTCAGCTTCGACTTCAGCGGCGTTGAGATCAGCGGCAAGGTCATCGTCAAGCTGCTCGTTATGATCTTCGGCGTCATCGTCGTCGAATCGCTGCTCGCGTTCATCCTCTCGATCCCGAATCCGAAGAGCCACCGCGCGCGCTCCGTGCTCTCCGTTATCTCCAGCCTGCTGAAATACGTAGCGGCGATAGTCATTATCTGCTGGGGCCTCTCCATTATCGGAGTCAACGTCTCCACTATAGTCGCCAGCGTCGGCATTTTGGCCTTGGTCGTCGGCTTCAGCGCCGAGAGCCTGATCGCGGACGTAGTCACCGGCGCGTTCATGATCTTCGAGAATCAGTATAACGTCGGCGACATCGTCGAGATCGACGGCTTCCGCGGCACTGTTACCAATATTGGAATCCGCACCACCTGCATCACCGATCCCGGCGACAACGTCAAGATAGTCAACAACTCCGCGATAAAGACGATCCTCAACCGTTCCGACAGACTCTCCCGCAGCGTCAGCGATATCGCGATCCCCTACGGCACCGACCTCGAGAAGCTCGAGGTCGCCATCCCCGCCCTTATGGAAGAGATCTATAACAACCACACCGATATGATGAAGCTGCCCCCGAAATACCTCGGCGTCCAGCAGCTCGCCGACAGCTCCGTCGTGCTCCGCTTCGTCGTCAACGTCGACGAAAAGGATCTCTACGCCGGAGCCCGCGTGCTCAACCACGACCTGCTCCTCGGCTTCCGCAAGCTCGGCGTCGAGTGCCCGTTCCCGCAGGTCGACGTTCACTCTTATTGATGATTGCGAGTTGATCGAACCGTGAAAAAGTTTTATGACAGCGAGTTTCACTTCTCGCCCGAAGAAAACGAGCTTGCGCGCACAGTCAACGACGTCGAGGAGCTGGCGGATCCGTTTTACGACGACTGCCTGAT
>JAEEGL015269886.1_pt1 | contig 10966 bp, 10 predicted proteins | sample 9134231 | NCBI WGS metagenome assembly JAEEGL01 (sample SAMN16246548, study PRJNA631951) | gut metagenome | biome: gut microbiome; feature: rumen; material: fiber-attached | host: Bos | place: Iran: Karaj | collected 2018-10 | reverse complement strand
GTGTGCTGTCGGAGGACCTGGTGTACGACCAGATCACCGCCGTCCGCGACGCCGCGTTCCGCATGCTGGAGCTGGCCACGGACATCCTGAAGAACCGGCTCTGACCAAGGGGATCAGCATACCGCTTTGCCGTGTTTTCCCTGCGCAGAAACAAACCCGCAGGCCCGGTCTTCTCGCTGAAATCGGGGCTGCGGGTTTGCCGTGGTTTCCCGGGACCCTGAGGCGGATCGTGGTCCGTGCTCAGGAGAGGGGCAGCGGCCGCCGGGCCTCAGCCCTCCGGCTCCTCCCCTTGCAGCGGCGGAAGCTCATGGATGTCATAGGTCTCATAGTAGATCTCGAAGGCCGTCTCCGTGTCCCCGGACAGCTCAATGAGCGCGCCGGCCTGGAACATGGCGGACAGCGTCCCGCCGGGGGCGTGCCAGGCGGCGTTGCCCGCCACCGTCACCGGGCTGTCCCGGAGGATGGCCTCCGCCCCGAAGAGCAGTGTGCCCGTGGCAATGTGGTAGTCGCTGGAGATGATGGCGATCCGGCTCACCCGGGGGCAGTGCTCCGCCAGGATGTCAAAGGTAAAGATGGCGTTCTGCGCCGTGGTGAGGGATCTGTCCTCCACATAAAGACGCGCCGGATCGACGCCGTTCTCCCGGAGCCATTCCGCCATCCTGCCCGCCTCGGTGGCGGTGGCGTCGTTCAGGGCGGTTCCCCCGCCTGTACAGACGATGACGGCCTTCGGATACTGCTGCGAAGCCGCCAGCGCCACCCGCAGCCGCTCCACCAGCTCCTCCCGCATGGTGCCGTCCGGGTTCAGCTGAAAGCCCAGGACCACCAGGCAGAGCGTGTCATCCTCCGGCAGCCCGTCCGGGAGTTCCCCGTACACCGGGACGGGGGCCTCCCAGAGGTCCAGGATCCCCGTCCACTTTGCCGCCAGGACGGGGTCGGCGGCGGCCAGCTCCTCCAGAGCGGCCCCGTCCCGGACGCCGTAGGCGGCATAGCCGATCACCAGCCGTTCGATCAGCCCCTGCGCGGGTCCCCCGTTCTCCGCCGGGCCTGCCGCACACGCGCAGACCAGCAGCGCCGCCGCGCAAAGGCAGCACAGGAAACGCATTCCGTTTTTCATCTTCCAACCTCCTGTCTGACCGGTTCGTTTTGATCCGCACGGCGTCCGTGCGTTTTGTGGCCTTTTGCCGCCGTCGCGGATCGCCTGTCCCGGAGCGGCAGCGGGCTTCCCCGCAGAAAAGTGGCCCAGCCGCCGGGCTGAACCGCGTGGTTTTCCGCCGGAAGGCTTACTTGTGCTTCTTCATGTTCCGGTACAGGCGGTAGGCGAAGAAGATGCTGACGATATAGCCGATGGTGCCGACGCTCCGGAAGGTGATGGCCGTCACCGTCTCGGTCTCCATGGCCGGGGAAGTGCACAGCAGGCAGGAGCCCAGGAACAGGGCAATGATGAGCATGGCCCGGATCACATAGCCCACCAGACGGTTGATGCTGTCCAGCGCCTTCTCCTCAAAGGCGAAATCCGTCCGGACCGGCTTTCTTCGCTTCCCTCCGCTGTTAGAGCAGCGCACTGATGAAACCAGACATGTGGATCGAACCTCCTTTATTCTCTGAACCGCAAAAGTCCGCGGATCTCAGCCCGTCTCTCCCGTCCGCCGGTTCCCGGAGGGGATCCGTCCTGCGGCACGGAAACCATCTCACCTGCGTGCACCCGTTCTGTGGATCCCGGTTGCACTTCTCTGGAGATTGTAGCATTATCAGGCGATGATTTCAACATAAACTTTCTGCCGCGGCAGCCGCATGACGGTGCTTTTGCCGCTCTCCGGCTATTGCGGATCGTATCCCGTTGTGCTATGATGGGCTGCCGCACCGCTCCGGCGGTACCGGCCATCGGGGGAGCAGGGCTGTGCTCCATCCGAAAACCAGACCCAAGGAGGATTTCCATATGAAAAAAGTTCTGGCACTCCTGCTGTTCCTTGCCATGACCCTGGCCGGCGTCTCCCTCGCGGAGATCGAAGGCAGTTTCACGGAAGGCAGCTATGTGGTCCGGATCCCCGTCTCCGGGGATGACCCCGGCTGCTGGACAGCAAGCGACCCGGTCCAGGATCCGGGGATCCTGACCCTTGCGTACGCCCGCACGGCCGACGGGGTCTTCGAGGCCCGGTACGACGCGGCGGGGGACGGCACCATGACGGTGGCTGTCCGGCACTTCACCGGCCCCGCCTGCGACCAGGTCCTGACCTTTGACCTGCTGGTGGAGGACGGCCGCATCACGGAGGTCACCGGCGGCTCCAACATCCAGTCCCCTTCCGATACCGTCCTGCTGAAATCGCTGGGCGGTGACTGGCTGGAACAGGAGACCCAGTTCACCGGGCTCCGCATCGCCGCCGGCCCGAACGGCGGACTCAGCGCTCTCGTGACCTCCCCCATGACCCACGGCGCTTACCTCTTCACCATGACGCTGTCCTACGACTGCGAGCTGAATGCCCTGGTCTATGACGACGGGGCCCTCTATGACCTGCTGCCCGGGAGCGACCCTGCCGATCTGAGCAGCCTGGCGCTGCGGGCCGGCGGCCTGAGCGGCAGCCTGGCGCCGGAACCCCGTGAGGACGGCGAGCCTCTCCTCCTGCGCTGGGTGCCCGGCGCGGAAGGCCTGGAGGAGGTCGTTTTCGCCCGGGCCGCGGAGGATGTGCTTGCCCAGCTGGCAGGCAAGACCTTTGAGTTCAGCAGCGGCGCCGGCGCCTGGTCCACCGAGATCACCTTCGGCGAGGGCGGCGCTTTCACCGGCAATTACCACGACAGCGAGATGGGGGAAGACGGCGAGGATTACCCCAACGGCACCCTTTACGGCTGCAGCTTCCATGGACAGCTGGGACAGGCGGTCCGGCTGGATGACCTGACCTGGCAGCTCACCGTGGTCACCCTGGCGGCAGACGAGGGCCAGGTGCCGGAGGCCATCGAGGACGGCATCCGGTATGTGACCACAGCGCCCTACGGCCTGCGGGAGGGGGATGCGGTGACCCTGTATCTCCCCGGCACCGCGGTGGACCGCCTGCCCGAGGAGCTCCTCCTGTGGACCCACCTGTGGGAGATGGATCCGGAGGCGACAGCCCTGCCCTTCCTCACCCTCTGGGATGAGGCAGCCGAGAGCGGCTTTGTGAACTTCTACTGACGGGCATACGGATCCGGACCGGTACGCTCCGGGCTCGCATCCCGTCTCCCGCGTCCGCCCTTCGGATCCGGTCAATACCGCACGATCATGCGGCGGAGGGAACCCCTTCCGCCAAAGGAGCCGGCTCATGGCAGCCGGCTCTTTTGTATCTCATCACAAGCCCACCCGATTCCATCCGCCCGGAGCAGGCCTGCAGGCCCACAGAAGAACCCCCCCGCTGCGCGGGGGAAACAGGCCGTCTCTTTGGTCGGCTCAGCCGTTGACGATGGCATCCGCTATGGACATGATGGACTCGTCAATGATGTTCCTGAAGCGGACGAGGATCTCGTGGCAGATCACCCCCAGCTTGGCGTCACTGGTCTCCGAGCCCAGGTCACAGACCACGGAGACGGTCCTGTTCTCGCGCAGGCAGAACTTCACGTACCGGTACTTGTTGTTCAGCCTGTTCAGTTCCTCCAGCACGCTGAGCTGCCTGTCCTCCGGAACCCTGAGATTCGTCAGGTTATCGACGCGGATGCTCACGTCATTCAATTCGTTGTCAGAGCTGAAGAAAGCCACCTCGATGCCGCAGGCCTCATCCCCCGGGAACGTGACCAGAACCCTGTTGTATTTTTTGTTGGAATCGTCGATCCGGTGCTTGATATCCCGCAGGGTAAAAAGATCGGAGATGGCCTGCGTTGCCCTGAAAGCCATGAACACTCCCCCTTTCCTGTTCCTCAGTATCCGGTACGGATTCAGTACCTGTCATCGTCCTCATTATTGAAATACTGGTAGGTTTTTGCACAGATGTTCAATATCTTGCGCAGGATCTCCTCACTCAGCGGGCCGACACTCTCCGGATCGGTATAAAACGGGAAATCATACTCCACATTGATGGTGTCATCCGTATCCACCGTGAACTTCAGAAAGCGGTATTCGTCGTTGGCCCGGTTGCAGGCCCTGAGCATGGCCTCCCGGTTGTTGTCGTCGACCTTGATCCTCCCGTAGTTGAACAGCCGTACGGATACGTCCATGTTGTTGTTGTAGGACAAAAAGCGAACCGTTCCGGGTCCCGCGCCTCGCACGACGACCCTGACATCCACCTCAGAGCGTTCCGGTTCATAGTGCTCCCAGGCATTGATCTCCAGGATGCCCGAATCTGAACCGAACTGGACATGATCCAGGTGATTCTTGATCGCCTTTGTGGCGGCAAACATCATGTTCCATACCTCCCTCGCTTCTCTCGCCGTGCATGTCCGTGATCCGAGTATAGGAGCAGTCCCCGGAATTGTCAATACGATGGAACTGCCGGTACATCATCCGGTATTTTCTCGCGTCTTTCTTCTTTCAGCCGTTCCGGGCACTGCGCCGGCGGCACCGGCTCCGCACGGGAAGGTCTCCGAAGAAAGGAACTGACGGTGATGGGCACATCCGGCGTTCCCTGCCCGCACTGTGCTCCACACCGTCAGTTACGCTGCGCTTTTTGGTCTTCATTCACGGCTGCGGTTTTCCGGGCTCATCACCGGCGGGTTTATCAGTGTCCATGCGCTGCATTTTTGCCCGTCAGCAGCGGCTTGATCCACTTGCCCCGAACCAGCCGCCAGATGGGCAGGAGCGGCAGAAACGCCCGATGGTCAAAGAAGAAGGGATAATAGAATTCCACCATCTCTATGGGCATGAACATCCGCTTCCGGAAACGCTGCAGAGCCTTCTCCTGGAGCTTCACGAAGTGATCCAGCATGCTCAGCTGTTCCGCCGTCAGCGTTTCGATCCCGTTGGGCTGGAAGAGTTTCATCGCCAGTTCCCGGTTCTCCCGTTCAAAGGTTGTGATCCGGAGTTTCCCGCACCCTTCTCTGATATAATCCCAATCCAGTCCATCCTGGTGGTGCTTCAGGAACACGTAGGTATCGGCCAGCGAGCGGACGCCCACGCCATGCCAGCAAAAATGCTTGAATTCGTGGGCTATGAGGTAGAGGTAAAAGTCCTCATCCGAGAGGTGTTTCTCCTCCCTCTCTCCCGGCAGGCGCTTTTCGATCTCCGAGAAGAAATCATGCAGCCGGTTCTTCGGATGCTCGTCAAACAGCATCGTATGCATCTCCACATAGGTGAAGGGCGGCTTCCAGTAGCCTTTGTGATGCTCCCATTCCTCATCCATCAGCGTGAACCCGAGGTTTTTCATCACCCGTTCCATGTCCTCCTCGCGGGAGGGATCAAACAGGATGTCCACGTCCGACATCTGCCGCATGCTGGCAACGGGGTAGAGATCCATGAGGAGCGATCCCTTCAGCGTCATATACCAGATATGCTCCTTCGCCAGCGCTTCCTCCACCACCGCGCGGCCATGCTGGACCACAGCCAGCCGGATCTCCTCCCGTCTTCTTGCCTGCCGGAACTCCTCATTCTGCACCCCGGCAGCCTCCAGCGCGCAGGCCAGCATCGTGGTCATCATATGGCCATGGGACATGATGAACAAGCCGCGCAGGTTCATGTCGGCAACTTGTTCTTTTCTCAACGCCGTCTGATTGAGGGCAGAGGCGGTCAGCAGCAGAAAATCCCGGATCAATTGGTCCATGTATCATTCCCCACCTTGTCTTCAGCGGTAGCCGACTGGTATACCTTCAGCATCTGTTCGTTCACGACCCGGTAGTCGTTGTCCTGCACCTTGATGCGGTTGTGCCGGCCCAGCTCATCACTTTGTCCGGATGCTCCTGCCTTCCAGCAGCATCCTCTTCCGCTCCGCGATCTTCTCACAGAGCCGGACACTGTCGAATCTGTCTCTGACAAACCGAGCGGCATTCTCACCCATCTCGCCGCTGCGGCCCCGGATGCTCCGCATGGCCTCCCGGAGCGCGTCCGCATCCTTCACCGGCACCACCAGGGCAGTCGTCTCGTCCACGGTGTCCGTGGGGCCGGGGATGTCCGTTACGATGGCTGGCGTGCCCATGGCGGCCGCCTCGATCACCACATTGCCGAAGCCCTCCCGATAGCTTGGCAGCACCAGTACGTCAATGGCCGCAAAGTATTTCTCCACGTCTCCGACCGGGCCATGGAACCGGACGCCCGGGTCCTCCTTGGCTTTCGCCACAAGAGCGGCGTCAAGGGTCCCCATCTCCTCCGTCGGCCCCACCAGCAGCAGTTTCGCATCCCCCTTCAGGCCCAGATAAGCCTGCAGCAGTTCATGGATGCCCTTGTCCCGGGTGATGCGCCCCACAAATCCATAGACAAAATCATCCGCGGAATAGCCCAGTTTCCTGCGGATCTCCTGCCGCCAAGCCTCCCGCTTGCCGCAGTCGAACCGGGCCAGGTCCACCCCGCCTGTGCTTCCATTCCAGACCACCACGCACTTGTCCGGGGGAAACAGCCCTTCCCGAATGCCCAGTTCCCTGTTGGAGTTGCTTACGCACTCTATATGGGTGGAATTCCTGCAGGCTGTCTTCTCGATCCATTTCAGGACAGCGCGGCCCTTTCCGGCGGCGCCCAGGAAGCGAAAGCCCATCAAATGGTAGTTCCGGGTCTTGCAGCCTGCCCGCTTGGCGGCGATTGACGCATACAGCGCCGCGTTGGGTGTGGAATACTGGATCAGGTCGAACTTTTCCCGGCGGAAGATCTGTGTCAGATCCCGGATGGCCTTGACAGATCCCCCCAGGGAGATGCCTCTGGGCATATCAACGGGCATGAAGCGCACCTTTTCTCCCAGCGCTTTCTGCAGCCCGGGGTCCGAGGAACAGATCACCGTCACATCGAATCCGTGGTCTGCCAGGTACCTCAGCTGTGGAATGAAGAACGCCCAGATGGTCCCAGAGATGGTGACGACATAGGCAATCTTGTACATGTTCATTCTCCCTGTCTCAGTCAGGTCTGACCGACCAGTCCGGCCAGTTCCGCAAACCGCACCTTCCCATACTCATTCCGCGGGATCTCCTCCACCACCGCCGCCCGGAAGGCAGAGCGGTGGAGATTGGTCTTCCCGCTGATGAAGGGGACGATCTCCTCTGCGATGTCCCGGTCCGTGGTGACGATCACCATCTGCTTGTCATCGCCGATGCAGACGATGTCCGCGTTGGGATACCGGGTCTTCAGGATGCGCTCGGTCTCGTCCAGGCTGACCCGGAGGCCGAAGAGCTTCAGGAAGCGGCCCTTGCGGCCGATGATGAAGTAGAAGCCTTCCGGGTCCCGCCGGGCGATATCCCCGGTGTGGTACTCCCCGCAGAACTCATCGCCCTTGGCCAGGTCCTCCCGGCACAGGGCATACCCCATGGTGACATTGGGGCCCCGGTAGCCCAGTTCTCCGGTGACGGAGCCATCCGCCTCCGCTGTCTCGTCCAGCAGGAACAGCTCCCCATTGGGGATGGCCTTGCCCATGCTGCCCACCTTCTCCAGGGCCAGCGCGGGGTCCAGGAAGGCCATCCGGGCGCTGGTCTCGCTGGTGCCGAAGGTGGCGCAGAAGCGCTTTCCGTGGTCCCTGGCGTAGGTGGCGATCCAGGTGAACATCCGGTCCGTCAGCTTGCCGCCGCCCTCCGCCAGGGTGGTCAGGGCAGGCAGGTCCATCCGGTCAAAGCCCACCCGGCGCAGCATCTCATAACTGAAGGGCACCCCACAGAAGCTGGTGCCGCCGTATTCCTTGATGAACGTCCAGAAGGCAGGGTCGATGAGGCTGGCCTTCACCATGAGCACCGTGGCCCCCACCACCAGGTGGCTGTTGATGACGTTCAGCCCCATGGTGTAGTTCATGGGCAGGTCGCAGATGCCCACTTCCTCCTCCCGCCAGGCAAACACCTTCGCCACGTTCTCCGCGTTGGCCTCCAGATTGCCGTATTTGTGGCGGACCAGCTTGGGGCTGCCCGTGGAACCGGAGGTGGTCAGGAGCATGGACAGCCGCTCGTGCAGGGGATACGGGGCGTTCCCCGTCTTCAGCAGCACATAGCCCCACGCGGAAAACACCCGCTCCCCGCCCAGCTCGGCCGCCTTCTCCTCCGGCGCCCACCAGTAGCTGGGCAGATAGGCCTCCGCCAGTCTGTCCCGCAGGCCCTTGTCCATCCCCGCGCTGAGAAGCAGCGGCACCTGCCCGTTGTTCTCAAAGGCGAGGTAGCCCATGAGAGAACCCGCGCTGTTCTCGCACAGACAGAAGACCACCGACCGGGGCAGCGCCAGGGCGGCCATCTCCCCGATCCCCGCGCACACCTCCCGGTAGGTCAGCGCGTGGCCGGAGTCGTCCCGGATGGCCACCTTGTCCTGATTGTGCCCGTTCAATCTGAGAAACATGCTTCCCACTCACCTTCCCTGCGGTCATCGTCCGTCCCTTTGTCTGCGGACCGGAGCCGCGTCGCTTTACATGATGGTGCATCCGTCCACCGCCAGCACCTGCCCGGACACATACCCGGACAGGTCCGAGAGCAGGAAAACGCACGCTTTGGCAATATCCTCCGGCTCCGCCAGCCGACCCATGCAGATGTTGTTGATCCGGTCCCGGAGCTTCTCCGGGTCCGCCTGCTTCATCATCTCGGTGTTGGTCAGCCCGGGGGCGATGGCATTCACCCGGATCTTCTTCTCCGCCAGTTCCTTGGCGGCGGACTTTGTCAGAGCCACCACGGCTCCCTTGGTGGCGGAGTATACCAGCTGGCCCCGGTTTCCCCGCAGGGCCGTCATGGAGGCGATGTTGACGATGCTGCCCCCGTTTTCCTGCCGGCCCATGATCCGGCTCACCGTCTGCAGCATCTGGATGGTTCCGAAGACGTTGACCCGGAACATGGTCTCCATGTGCTCCGGATTGATCATACCGATGAGCTCGTTGAACTCCACCCCGGCATTGTTCACCAGTCCGTCGATGTGTCCGCAGGCCCGCTTGATCTGCATGACGGCGGCCTTCACCTCCGCCTCGCTGCAGATGTCGAAGTACAGGGGACGAATCCCGCCGGGGAGTTCTTCCTCCATCTGTCCGGCCCAGGCTTCCACCGTCCCCTCCCGGACGTCGTTGGCGTACACGATGGCGCCCTGCCGGGCAAAAACCGTCGCCATGGCCTGCCCGATCCCCCGGCCGGCCCCTGTCACCAGTACCACCTTGCCGGTGAGCAGTCCCATTGCCTCCATGTGGTCATTTCCTCCCTTGTCTCCGCGGTCAGTTCTTCCAGCGGACCTCGATCTCACGGGTCTTCTCTCCGGCAGGGGGCGCCGGGGGCGCATACTTTCTGCGCAGGAAATCCGGAGCCACCTGCGGGAACAGGGCGCAGCTCAGGACATCCTCGTCCGAGCGGGCATAGGCCCGGGTCTCCTCCCGCATCCGGTCCATCTCCGGCTTCAGCAGATCCGCCGGCCTGCAGGTGATGACGGCTTCCTCCCCCAGGGCTTTGCGCCGGACCGCCTCGTTGACCTCCCCCGGGACCCGGCCGTACTCACCCCGGAGCAGCATCTTCGACTCCCGGGGGAAGGCCGCGTAGGGTTCCCCGCCCAGTACGTTCATCACCGCCTGGGAGCCCACGATCTGGCTGGTGGGAGTCACCAGGGGCGGATAGCCGAAGTCCGCCCGGACCCGGGGCACCTCCCGGAGCACCTCCTCGAAGCGCTCCTCCGCCCCCGCCTGCTTCAGTTGGCTGAGCAGGTTGGAGAGCATGCCGCCGGGCACCTGGTACAGGAGGGTGTTGGGATCCACCCGGAGGACCTTGGGGTTCAGGATGCCCTCCGCCTGCAGGCGCTGGGCCACCCCGCGGAAATGCTGGGCCGCCTCCCCCATGGCGCGCTGATCCAGCCCCGTGTCCCGGGGCGTTCCCGCCAGGGTTGCCGCCATGGACTCCGTGGCCGGCTGGGAGGTCCCGTTGGCCAGGGGAGACAGGGCGCAGTCCACGATGTCCACCCCCGCCAGGGCCGCCATCAGGTAGACCATGTCCCCGGTGCCCGTGGTGTTGTGGGTGTGAAGGTGGATGGGCAGCGTGACCCGCTCCTTCATCCGCCGGATCAGGCTGTAGGCATCCGCAGGCAGCAGCAGGTTGGCCATGTCCTTGATGCAGATGGTGTCCGCTCCCATGCTCTCCAGCTCTGCGGCCAGGTTGACGAAATAAGCCTCGTCGTGCACCGGGCTGGTGGTGTAGCTGATGGCTGCCTCGCACAGAGCGCCGTTCTTTTTCACGGCCCGCATAGCGGTGGCCATGTTCCGGGTATCGTTCAGCGCGTCAAAGACGCGGATCACGTCGATCCCGTTCTCCACCGATTTCGCCACAAAGGCCTCCACCACGTCGTCCGCGTAGTGGCGGTACCCCAGCAGGTTCTGTCCCCGGAGCAGCATCTGCAGCCGGGTATGGGGCAGGGCCTTGCGCAGGGCGCGCAGCCGCTCCCAGGGGTCCTCGTTCAGGAAGCGCAGGCAGGCGTCGAAGGTCGCCCCGCCCCAGCACTCCAGCGACCAATAGCCGACCCGGTCCAGGGCCTCGCAGGCGGGAAGCATGTCCTCCAGGCGCATCCGGGTGGCCGCCTGGCTCTGGTGGGCATCCCGGAGGATGGTGTCGGTGATATACAGTTTTTTGGCGGGCATTTCCAGCAGGCTGCTCATCCGTTCTCAACCCCTCTTACTCGCCGATCTCAAACAGCGGCGCGCCGCCCTGCACGGTGTCCCCCTGGGCCACATACAGCGCCGTCAGCTTGCCGTCCCCGGGAGCCGCGATGTCGTTCTCCATTTTCATGGCCTCCAGCACCAGCACGGACTGGCCCTTTTTCACCGTGTCTCCCGCCGCGGCGTTCACCCGGAGGATGGTGCCGGGCATGGGGCTCTTCACCGCGCTGCCGGATGCCACCGGCGCCTTCACGGCTGCTGCGGGCTGTGCCGCGGTCGCCGGCTGC
>JAEEGL015121465.1_pt1 | contig 10966 bp, 7 predicted proteins | sample 9134231 | NCBI WGS metagenome assembly JAEEGL01 (sample SAMN16246548, study PRJNA631951) | gut metagenome | biome: gut microbiome; feature: rumen; material: fiber-attached | host: Bos | place: Iran: Karaj | collected 2018-10 | reverse complement strand
TTCGAAGGACCTAAGAGAAGGAAACAGGCTGAGCTTGGAATCGAATACCTTAAAGAATATGTAGATGCTCTTGTTATTATCCCTAATGATAAGCTTATCGAGAACAGCTCCAAGAGCACATCGATGCTTGAAGCTTTCAAGATGTCCGATGACGTTCTTCGTCAGGGCGTTCAGGGCATCGCCGATCTGATCAGAGATGACGCTATGATGAACGTTGACTTCGCAGACGTACGTTCAGTCATGACAGAGAGAGGCGTTGCACACATGGGCGTAGGACACGGATACGGCGAGTCAAGAGCGGCAGACGCTGTTAAGGGAGCAGTGGAGAGCCCGCTTCTGGAGACCACCATCGACGGAGCCAAGGCTATACTTCTCTACGTAGTCGGCGGATACGACATGACCATGATGGAGATCAACGATATCGCTTCAGAGGTTCAGACAAGAGCCAACGACGATTGTATCCTGATCTTCGGAGCTGACGTTGCAGAGAACATGAATGACGAGATCAAGGTAACCGTTATCGCTACCGGATTCGAGGATGATGAGCCCGAAGAAGAAGAGGAAGAAGAGGAGATCATACCTGAGCCCGTTAAACCGGAGCCGGTAAAGGTTAAGACGGGTCTGGGAAGAGACGATGAAGATCTGGTGATCCCCACTCAGGATCACAAGGACGTCTTCGGAAACGTTCCCGGAGTGAATGGAACGGAAACCACCCTTCAGGAATTACTGGAGAGACAGAAAGACGATGACGATAAATCAGATTTCGTCATCCCCAGCTTCTTATAAGAAACTTAAGCCGGCTCTGCCGGCTTTTGGTGTTATATTAGAGTACCCAATTGAAAGAGATTTCATCCAGAGATAATCAGATTTTCAGGCATGCTCTCAGCCTGAAAAGGAAAAAATACAGAGATCAATACGGCGAATATCTCATAGAAGGCCCCAATCTCATCAAGGAAGCTTTGAAAGAGGGCGTCGAGATACGCACCCTCATGGTCAGCGTCTTTAAGGAAGACGGCGGAAATGACAGCGAAATACTGGAAGAAGAATGCCTTAAGGACAGGACTCTGGTTCTGTCCGGCAATCTTTTTAAGGAGCTTTCCGAGACTGAGACCCCTCAGGGGATGCTGGCTGTAGTCAGCAAACGCCTTAAGGACAGACCGGATGATTTGATAACTCCGGGAGGAAGCATAATCGTGCTGGACAGACTGCAGGATCCGGGCAATATCGGCACCATCCTGAGGACAGCTGATGCAGCAGGATTTGACATGGCCATTTTCATCAAAGGGACCGGGGACCCGTACAGCCCTAAGATCGTAAGATCTGCGGCAGGGTCTCTGTTCAGGATGCCGATCGTTTCGGTAAGTGACTACGATGAGCTTGAGGATCTTTTGAGAAGAAACGGCAAGAAGATCATCGCCACAGCGATGGACGGCGACGCTGCGTATTTTGAGACGGATATCACCACCGACTGCGCCATAGTTATCGGAAACGAGGGAAACGGCGTGGACAGTGATTTGATCAGGAGAGCAGATATGACAATCAGCATACCTATGGCAGGAAACACTGAGAGCCTCAATGCTTCAGTTGCCGCAGGTATCTTAATGTATGAAAGGATCAGAAGACAGAATGAAAGAAGCATTACAGCAAATCCTAGATGAAGCCAGAATGAAGCTTCAGGAAGCAGAATGTGTTCAGGATGCAGAGAACATAAGAGTAAAAATGCTGGGCAAGAAGGGCCAGCTCACCAGCATCCTCAAATCAATGGGAAGCCTGTCACCGGAAGAAAGAAAAGAACTGGGAATGCAGGCAAACAAGGCCAAGAGCGAGATCGAAGCCATGCTCAACAAGACTTTTGAGCAGCTTAAGGAGAAAGCTCTGGAAGCCAAGCTCAAAGCCGAGAAGATCGACGTAACTGAGCCTGGCAAGGAATACAAGATAGGGACCAAGCACCCCGTCACCATCACCATCGAAGAGATCTCCAAGGTCTTCAAGTCCATGGGATTCACTCTCACAGAAGGACCTGAAGTGGAGACTGTATATAACAATTTTGACGCTCTGAACGCGGGACCCAACCACCCGGCCAGAGACTGGACCGACACCTTCTACATCAATGATGAGATCCTGTTAAGGACCCAGACATCTCCTGTACAGGTCAGGACACTTCAGTCACAGAAGCCTCCCATCAGAGTATTTGCTCCCGGCAGATGCTTCAGATGTGATACTCCTGATGCGACCCATTCACCCATGTTCCATCAGGTCGAGGGACTGGTAGTAGATGAAGGTATCACTATGGCAGACCTTAAGGGCGTTCTCGATAGCTTTGCTAAGCAGATGTTCGGCGAGGAGACCAGAACCAAGTTCAGACCTCATCACTTCCCGTTCACCGAGCCTTCAGCTGAGATGGACGTATCCTGCTTCAAGTGCGGAGGCAAGGGCTGCAGAGTTTGCAAAGGATCAGGCTGGATCGAGATCCTGGGCTGCGGCATGGTACATCCTTCCGTACTCAAAGTAGGCGGGATCGATACCGAGAAGTACACCGGATTCGCATTCGGAATGGGAGTTGAGCGTGTAGCCATGCTCAAATACGGAATCGATGACATCAGGCTTTTATATGAGAACGACATGCGTTTCATAGAGCAGTTCAAATAAATAAAGGAGATAAGCACGAATGATAGTTTCATTGGAATGGCTTAAGGATTATACAGACGTAAACGTTTCGCCTGAAACCTTTTGTGACAGAATGATAATGTCCGGTTCGAACCTGGAGACCATGGAGCTTACCGGAGAAGATATAAAAAACGTAGTAGTCGGAAGGATCGAGAAGATCGAAAAGCATCCCGACGCTGACAAGCTAGTGATTTGCCGCATCAACATCGGCGATAAGGAAGCCGAGGGCAAGGATGAGGAGACCGGTCTTCTTCAGATCGTGACCGGAGCAACCAACGTATTTGAAGGAGCTTACGTGCCTGTGGCTCTTAACGAGTCCCACATTCCGGGTCCTCTTCACGGACAGCCGAAGCAGGAGGGCGGAGTGGACATCACATCCGGCAAACTCAGAGGAGTGACATCCTACGGAATGCTTTGCTCCTTCGGAGAACTTGGATTTGACGACAAGGTAGTGCCCGTCAATCAGAGAGACGGCATCTGGATCCTCAATCTGGACAGAAAGAACGACGAAGAACTGGCTGGCAAGCTGGGAATGGAGATCGTTGAAGCCATGGAGCTCAGAGACGCTGTTATCGACTTTGAGATAACACCCAACCGTCCCGACTGCCTTTCCATGATAGGAATGGCCAGAGAAGCCGCTGCCACCTTCGGTACCAAGCTCGAATACCCCGAGACAGTATGCAGGAATGAAGAGGAAGACGCTTCCGACTACATCTCAGTTGAAGTAAGAAATGAAGCCTGCAAAAGATACATTGCCAGGATCATCAAGGACGTCAAGATCGAGGACTCACCCTGGTGGCTCCAGAGGAGACTTATCCATGCAGGCATGAGACCCATAAATAACATCGTAGACATCACGAACTTCGTAATGCTGGAATATGGTCAGCCCATGCACGCCTTCGATATCAACACCGTAGCCGGCCGCAAGATAATCGTAGACGTAGCCAAGGAAGGCGAAAAGTTCGTAACACTTGACGGCGTGGAGAGAACGCTGGACGACAGGATGCTCATGATCAACGACAGCGAAAAGCCCATCGGCATCGCTGGCGTCATGGGAGGACTGGATTCTGAGATCAAGGGAGATACCAGCATGGTCATCCTTGAGAGCGCTAACTTCTACTCCAACTCAGTAAGAACGACTTCAAAGAGGCTCACCTTAAGAACAGAAGCCTCAGGAAGATATGAGAAGGGCATAGACCCCAACCTGACAGAAGCGGCAGCCGACAGATTCTGCTACCTGGTAGAACTCATCGGAGCAGGCAAGGTAGTAGGCGGCAAGATAGATATCTATCCTGAACCTGAGACAGCCAAGCCCGTGTATGCCAGAGTGTCCAGGATCAACAAGGTCCTCGGCATAGAGCTCTCAAGAGAGCAGATGGTATCCTACCTCGAATCCCTGGAAATGAAGGTCGAAGGTGAGGGAGATGACATGTATGTGACAGCTCCTACCGTCAGACAGGACATAGAGATAGAAGAAGATATCGTTGAAGAAGTAGCAAGACTTTATGGATATGATGAGTTGCCTGTTACCATTCCTAAGGGAAACAACGAAGCTTCACAGAGCTATTCCAGAGATATCAGGGATGAAGTAAGAGAATGCCTGGTATCAATGGGACTCAATGAGATCCAGACATATTCATTCGTAAGCCCCAAGAGCATCGATAACGTAAGGATCGACGAAGATTCATGGGAGAGGGCTTTTGTAAAGATCCTCAATCCTTTGGGAGAAGATACATCTGTTATGAGGACTATCCTGACTCCTCAGATGCTGGAGGTCATGGGAAGAAATTACTCCAGAAATCTGCCGGCTATGAAGGCCTTCGAGATCGGAAATACGTTCACGGCAAACCTTGTGGAGGCCGACGGACTTCCTTATGAAGGATATGATCTTTCCATGGGAATGTACGGCGATAACGCTGATTTCTTCAACCTCAAGGGAATCATCATTGAGATGCTCAATAAGCTCGGGATCAGAGATCTTAAGTTCGTGGCTGAATCCGAATACGGAGTATATCATCCGGGAAGATGCGCCAGGATATCAGCCAAGCATATGGCGCAGCTTGAAAACGGACCTCTGGAAGAGGAAGTTGAGCTCGGTATTATGGGCGAGATCCATCCTCACGTAGCTGAGAGATACGGAATAGGCTCCAAAGCATACTGCGCTGAACTCAATTTGGAGGCCGTGATCGAACTGGCAGACACGACCAAGGTATTCAAACCTCTGGCCAAGTATCCTTCGATCACCAGAGACATCGCTCTTGTCGTAGATGAGAAGGTCACAGTGGGAGACATCGAAGACGTGATCAAAGGATCTGCTTCAGAGATCTTAAGAGACGTGAAACTCTTTGACATTTACAGGGGAGTGCCTATCCCGCCCGGTAAGAAGAGCCTGGCCTTCAGTCTTACATACAGACATGACGACAGAACTCTTACGGACGACGATATCACGCCTGTACACAGCAAGGTACTTGCAGAGCTTGAGGATAAGCTCAAGGCTGTTTTAAGAGAAATGTAAGTTAAATTCCAAAACATTCCAGTAGAGCGGAGGAACAATAATGGAAGACAATAAAGTAACAGTAAGGATCTACGGACAAGAGTACACCATCAGCGGAGAAAGAGACCCTGAAACTATCCAGGAGATCGCTGCTTACGTAGACGAGAAGATGAGAGAGATCTCCAAATTCACAGCTGGAAACAGAGCCGGCGCTCTGGCAACTCTGGCCTGCGTCAATATCACTGACGAGGTATTCAGCCTTAAGGAGCAGGTAGCTAAGCTGACCGAAGAAAAGGAACAGCTTGATAATGACGCTCAGCACTACATGAAGCTGTGGGACGAAGCCAAGCAGAACTTCATCCAGTACAAGGAAGGAGCTTCCAAGGCTGACGAGAACAAGAAGGAAGTGGAAGAATACGCAGCCAAGCTCGAAAGCAAAGTCAAGGAATTCGAATCCGCGTATTTTGACCTTCAGATGGAAAACATCCAGCTCAAGGATGAATTGAGCAAACTGAAACGCTGATCTGGATAAGCCATGATCAGAACATGAGGTAATAATGAATAAGAGAGCACTGGATATTCTGGAATACAATAAAATAATCGAAATGCTTTCCGGTGAAGCGGGCTCTCAGATGGCAAAGGATCGTATAGCTAGGTTCTCACCGAGAGGAGATATCCTGTTCATCAGGGATCTCCTCCGTGAGACCACGGAAGCCACCGAGGTGATAGCCCGTAAAGGAACGCTTCCCATAGGCGAGCTCTATGATATAGAGCCACACCTGTACAGGGTGCGCAAAGGCGGGTCCCTCACCATGAAGGAGCTCCTGAGGATCCTCTATAACATGAAAGTAACGGAAAATGTGGTAAGTTTCCTGAAGAAGGATCTGCCACATTTATCTGTAATTCACGGAAAAGCGGAAGTGCTTGTCACCTTCCCCAAACTCCGTGACAAGATAGACAGAAGCATCCTTTCTGAGGACGAAATGGCCGATTCCGCATCACCTGAACTCGCCAGGATCAGACGCGATATCGGGCGCGAGAACGAAGCCATAAGGTCCAGACTGAATAACATAGTCAATTCACAGTCCAACAGGACATATCTTCAGGACTCCATCGTAACGATGAGGGACGGAAGATACGTGGTACCTGTCAAGGCTGAACACAGACAGAAGGTACCGGGTATCGTTCACGATCAGTCCGGTTCAGGATCCACGCTTTTCATAGAGCCACAGGCGATCGTTGAAGCCAACAACCGTCTGAGGGAACTTGAGATGATGGAGAAGGCCGAGATAGACAGGATACTTCAGGAATTGAGCGACAACGTGGCAGAGCATTTCCACGATCTGCTCAATAACCACAGGATACTGATCGACCTGGATGTGATCTTCGCCAAGGGCAGACTTGCGGTCAAAATGAAGGCTGAAGAGCCGATCATGGATGAAGGTCTTTATTTGGAACTCAAAGAAGCCAGACATCCTTTGATCGATCCAAAGAAAGTCGTGCCCATCAACGTCCGTCTGGGCAAGGATTTCAAGACGCTTGTGATCACGGGACCAAATACGGGCGGTAAGACGGTCACACTTAAGACCATGGGACTGCTGTCCATGATGGCCATGACAGGACTTCATATCCCGGCAGCTTCAACTTCCAGGATTCCTGTATATAAGGAGATATTTTGCGATATAGGTGACGAGCAGTCCATCGAGCAAAGCTTATCCACCTTCAGTTCTCACATGAAGAACACGGTGGAGTTCATCGAGAAGGCGGGATTCGGTTCCCTGGTTCTTCTGGATGAACTTGGAGCAGGAACTGACCCTACGGAGGGAGCAGCTCTGGCGATCTCCATACTGGAGACCCTTAAGAGAAACGAAGCCTGCGTGGCTGCCACCACCCACTATAACGAACTGAAGAAGTTCGCAATCGAGCGCGAGGGCGTGCAGAACGCTTCCATGGAGTTCGACGTGGAGACCTTGAGCCCCACCTACAGGCTGAACATCGGTATACCAGGCAAGTCAAATGCCTTCGAGATATCAAAGAAGCTTGGTCTCGGCCAGTATATAATCGACAGAGCGAACGAGCTCATCGAGCGCGGCGATATGGAATTCGAAGACGTTATCAGTTCCATAGAAAACGAGCGTAAACAGGCTGAAGCCGAAAAGATGGAAGCCGACAGGATACTCCTTGAGATGGAGAAACGTCAGGCTGAGATCGACAGAAGACTGAAACTTCTGGACAAGCATGAAAAGGAAGTTCTGGACAAGGCCAAGGAAGAGGCAAGGGACATCCTGAAGGATGCCAGAGACACCGCTCAGGAAGTTCAGCAGGAACTGAAGGAACTGGCCAGGATAGAGAGCCTTGGAGAACGAACCAAGAGACTCGAAAAGAACAAGCGAAGGATCAAGGAGACCAGCGATAAATATTCACAGGGACTGGTCAAAGAGATCAACGACAACCCTGTATCCATAGAGGACATCAAAGTCGGCGACAGGGTAAGAGTGCTCACTCTGGATCAGATAGGAGAGATCCTTACAAAGCCCGATGAGGACGGCGTCATGCAGGTCCAGGTAGGAGTAATGAAGATCTACGTCAAGGCGGAGGATCTTATGCTCGTACAGGGTGGCCCACAGGGCGTAAATCAGAAGAAAAAGAGCATTTACGACAGGAAGACCGGCAAGAAGGGCGGAGAGATGTTCCGCACCAAGGCCATGAGCGTAAGCACGTCCATAAACGTTGTGGGAAAGACCCTGGATGATGCTACGGAAGATGTGCTGAAATACCTTGATGACGCATATGTGGCAGGCCTCAAGAACGTGACGATAATACACGGAAGAGGAGCAGGCATCCTCCAGAACGGCATAAGACAGTTATTGAAGAGCACCCCAAACGTAGCTTCCTTCAGAAAAGGAAACTATAACGAAGGCGGAGACGGCGTGACAATAGTTAAGTTCAAAGAATAGCATGTATATCGTAAGCGCGTGCCTTCTTGGCGAAAACGTCAAGTATAACGGCGGGAACAATTACACAAAGAGCGTCGAGGCGTTTCTTAAAGATAAAGAATACGTCCTCATCTGCCCTGAAGTGGCGGGCGGTCTTTCTGTGCCCAGGCATCCATGCGAGAGGCTGGGTGACAGAGTAGTAGGAAAAGACGGATCTGACGTCACCGAAGCTTTTTACTCAGGCGCCCGACGATGCTGGGAAGAAGTTTTAAAAAAATATACCCCGGAAGATATCGAAGGAGCGATCCTTAAGGCCAGAAGCCCTTCCTGCGGATCCGGTGTTATTTACGACGGAACATTCAGCGGCGTCAAGATCCCCGGGGACGGTGTGTTCAGCGAACTGCTCAAATCCGAAAATATCAAAGTCATGACAGAACTTGACTTTGATACACCTGGCATAAAGTAAACGATCACAAAAGAATAAGAGGAGCTAAACATGATACAGGATTTGGAAAACAATGCGGTATTTTCGAATGAATACAGACCCGCGGCTCCTAAGAAGGGAGATCTGGCAGCAGTCTTTGAAAACAGAGGAAGGAAACTTCTGATGTCTTTGGATGAGAAGGGCGTAATGGAACTTCCGGAGGCTGTGCTCTTTGAAGATTACTGGATCGAGCCGGACGATGAGAAGGCTGAAGAGAAGATGGCCGAAAAGGGAGGCCGTCTGGTATATCTGTTCAGCATAGATGATACCTCATACTTTGGTTTTATTTATTACGATGAGAAAACGCCGGACTTTTCATTTACGAATATGGAATTCCTGCCATTCTCTTTCGAAAACAGACCTCTTCCGAAAAACATATATTTCGGAGCGGAGACGTCCTTCCAGCTTGCCACATGGTATAATGATAACCGACGCTGCGGCCGATGCGGAGCGCCAATGCAGGTGCATTCAAAGGTGCGGGCATGCAGATGCAGCTCCTGCGGATACATGGTCTTCCCCAGAGTGCTTCCCGCAGTTATCATAGCTGTCATACACGATGATAAGCTTTTGATGATCAGATACAGGGGACGTGAGGAAGACGGTTATGCAGGCACAGCTTTGATCGCGGGCTTCTGTGAAGTGGGCGAGACCATCGAGGATACAGTAAAGCGAGAAGTCATGGAAGAATCCGGACTTACGGCAGCAAATATCCGTTACTACAAATCCCAGCCATGGGGCTTTGCTTCCAACCTTCTCATCGGTGTTATCTGCGATATAGAAGGATCGGATGAGATAGCTGTACAGGATACAAACGAGGTGGCAGAAGCGGTCTGGCTCACAAAAGACGAAATACGTACAAAATATAATGGAGTATCACTCACAAATGAGATGATCTCATATTTCAAATACGGAGATGACTTCCCAAATCATCTTTCCATATGAAGGCAGAAATAGAAATAAAGGAGAAAACAATGATCAACTTAAAAGAAGAAATCGCCAAACTCATCAGCGAGCAGGTAGCAGATCTCACGGTAGAAGAGATCGAAGCTATGATAGAAGTTCCTCAGGACAGCAAAATGGGTGACTACGCTTTCCCTTGCTTTAAACTTGCAAAAGTGCTGAGAAAGGCTCCGCCGCTTATTGCTAAAGGCATCGCGGATGCAATTGCTGAGAATGATATCTTCGAAAAGGTAGAGCAGGTCAACGCATACGTCAACATGTTCATTTCCAAGGAGGAATTCGTTCAGGAAGTCGTCGAGGAAGTAATGGAGAGGGGCGACGAATACGGCAGATCCAATGTTGGAGAGGGCAAGCCGGTCATCGTTGAGTACTCATCTCCCAACATTGCCAAGCCTTTCCATATCGGACATATCAGGTCCACGGTTATCGGAAACTCCATCAACCTTCTCTGGGATGCCATGGGATACAAGGTCACCAGGATCAACCACCTTGGAGATTACGGTACACAGTTCGGAAAGATGATAGTTGCATATCGTCACTGGGGAAATGAAGAGGACGTAAGACGCGAACCCATCAAGACTCTGTTGAGCTACTATACCAAGTTCCACGAAGAAGCTGAGAATGATCCTTCTTTGGACGATGAAGCAAGAGAGACCTTTGCAAAGCTGGAAAACGGCGGCAAGGAAGAGACCGAACTCTGGCAGTGGTTCAGAGATGAGTCCCTCAAGGAATTCACCAGAGTATATAACATGCTGGGCATCGAATACGATTCATATGCAGGCGAGTCATTCTACTCAGACAAGATGCCTGCTGTCGTTCAGGAGTTAAAGGACAAGAACCTTCTTGTTGAGTCAAAAGGCGCTGAAATCGTCGATTTAGAGCCCTACGGCCTTACTCCTGCACCTATACTCAAGTCAGACGGATCCACACTGTACATCACCCGTGACCTGGCCTGCGCGAAGTATCGTAAAGCCACATATGATTTCTATAAGAACATCTACGTCGTAGCTTCACAGCAGAACCTGCACTTCCAGCAGCTGAAGAAGATCCTGGAACTCATGGGCTACGAATGGGCCAAGGATATCATTCACGTTCCTTTCGGTCTGGTAAGCCTTGAAGAGGGTACCATGTCCACCAGAGCAGGCCGTGTCGTATTCCTTGAGGACGTACTCAACCGCGCCATCGATGAGACCAGAGAGATCATCAAGGAAAAGGGCGTAGCGACCGACAACATCGAAGAGACCGCCAAGCAGGTCGGAGTCGGAGCAGTCGTATTCAACGAGCTTTCCAACAATCGTATCAAGGACTACGCATTCAGCTGGAAGCAGGTGCTTGACTTCAACGGTGAGACAGGTCCCTACGTGCAGTACACATACGCAAGATGCGCTTCCATCCTGAGAAACGCAGGAGAAGATGCCAATGACC